>ENA-OPDR01000006-OPDR01000006.1-human-gut-metagenome-genome-assembly--contig:-NODE-6-length-83460-cov-13.281314_pt1 | contig 83460 bp, 70 predicted proteins | sample MGYA00241630_ERZ501523 | MGnify/ENA primary metagenome ERZ501523 (study PRJEB25962, sample SAMEA2042389) | human gut metagenome | biome: human gut; feature: human-associated habitat; material: faeces...
ACTTGCATGTGTTAAGCCTGTAGCTAGCGTTCATCCTGAGCCAGGATCAAACTCTCCATTGTAAAATATCATTTTTACCTAGCCTTGCGGCTTGGTTTGTTTGTTGTCTGTACTTAGGACGAATATCCTTTTCGTTTATTGAAGCTTAGTAAACCTGACTTGTCAATTGCTTGACGGTTCGTTTCTTTTACCCAGTCAACTTTCTTATTTCTAAGAAGTTAACCGCTTCTTGTACTACTTGTCTGTTTATGTAAAATCTTTCAAAGAACTCTTTCTTTAATCGCTAAGAGAAACCGTATTTCTCAAAAGCGAGTGCAAAAGTACTAACTATTTTTCATTCCACCAAATCTTTTCGCAAAAAAGTTGCTTTTTTAGTCAGTTTTTTAACATCTATAAAGACTTTATACAATAGATTTTAGCTGCTTACATTATTATATATATGCGCTTGCCTGTGCACGCACTTAGGCGTATACGCAAGCGCACAATATAATTTAGGTTATAATGCTTTTTAGTTAATTTATATTTAAAAATTGACGCTTATCCGTAGCCATTAACTTTATTTCGCTGACAATATTTTAACGGCTTATACATCAAGGATACTGATTAGACAGGGATTCTCAGAAATTTCCATAGAAAGAAATCATAAAAAAGAGGACCCTCTAAAAAAGATACCCATTTCGGAATAGAAAACAAACACTTAAAATATGTAAAAACGGGTTGAATTCTTAAAATATGTTTCTAAAAAGCGAAAAACACCCTTCACCACCCTTCACCCGTAACTATTTGACACATAAAACGTTAAATAAAAAGGTGAAGGGTGAAGGTTTGAAAACTCTTTTTTATCTATACGCGCGGGTAAAGGAAAAATCCATTTTTTCATCTTGCTGGTTTTTCGGTTTTTCCAAAAATCCTATAAAAAAGAATATAATATAAGATTTAAAATATACCCTTCACCTCGTCACCACATCCCAGTTTCCATATCTTCGTCATCGGATTACCTACATTTGTCTTCTGGGTTTATCCTTCGGAGATATTCAGCTATCTTTCGGAGATAATTTCTTATCCTTCGGAGATATTCTGCTATCTTTCGAAGATATTATCTTATCCTTCGGAGATATTTTTCTGAATGATTCCATGATATTTTTCGCACTTTATTTCCCGAATCCACGCAAATCGCACAAATCGCATAGGTAGAAAACGGAAAAGACGTATCTTTGCATTCGAAATAAAACGAATAGCGTATGAGACTGGTAGAAGAAAGAGAAGATAAGAGATTAAGATGGCAATGGCAGATCAGTTTCAACCGCAAGGAGGCTGACATGAAGTCAGACATCACCATCATTCCTAGCGGCAACTATCATATCCTGATAAAGGGTCTGAAACAGAACGACATCATCAGAATATACGGAGCCTCAGGTGTCCTGGCACTTCAGAAACAGGCAAAATCTGATACAGAACTGCTTCGCTCACCAGTAAATGGAACTGTAGCCGTAGAGGTAACACGTGGCAGAAAACAGATAGCCGTAAAGAAGACAGCCCTTAAATAAAGGAATGAATGACGTAAAATTACGGAATAAATGTTAATAAAGCGCAGAGATTATCGTTCGTTTCAATAATTGGCATTATCTTTGCGCTTATTATATTATTCAATAGACCATAAATAACAAAAGAAAATAGAATTATGACAGAAAAGGAAATGTACAATCTGATAAATAATCAGAACAACCAGCAGAGCAATGGCTTTGCTGTTAATGAGAAAGAGCGAGGTATAAGCGGTGTTTTCTCTGCTTTGATGCGCAAAGTGTATACATGGATGACCTTAGCACTCCTGATTACGGGCGTTACTGCCTATGGTGTAGCTAGCAGTCCTACCCTGCTGATGACCTTGATGACAAGCCGCGGCTTGCTCTTTGGCTTGATTATCGCAGAGCTCGCTCTGGTATTTATCATTACCGGTGCCCTACAGAGACTTTCCCTGACTACGGCCACCCTACTCTTCATCGTCTACTCGGTTTTGAATGGTGCCATGCTTTCATCTGTATTCGTAGTATATACGATGACCAGTATTGCCAAGGTATTTTTTATTACAGCCGGCACATTTGGAGCAATGGCTTTCTATGGTTACACAACCAAGAAGGATTTGACCTCTTTAGGAAAAATACTCTTCATGGCGCTGATTGGTCTGATTATTGCTACCATAGTAAACATGTTCTTGAAGAGTTCGGGATTTGATTACATTTTGAGTTACGCCGGCGTAGCCATCTTCGTTGGCTTGACCGCTTGGGACAGTCAGAAAATCAAGCAGATGCTCCAGACACAATACGACATGAGCGAGGGCGCACAGAAACTGGCACTCATCGGAGCCTTGACCCTGTATCTCGATTTTATCAATCTCTTCCTCTACTTGCTCCGCATCTTCGGAAGCAGCAACAAGGAATAATGAAAACGAGAACCGGGAATAAAGTAAAAAAACAAAGAATAACATACATAACGAGAAAGGTTGGCTTGCCCTCAACGGGTTGGCCAACCTTTATTTTTTTAATTCCTAGAAAAGGTAAATGCTAGAGTTATATTCTCTTCAAAAAGTTCTATGGTGCAAAGATAGAAAAAAATCGAGAACCATGGTTTCAAAATAGTAAAAATAAGTTTCAAATAGATAAAAAGTGTCTTTTGACATTTTTCAGTGTGCCGCTGATTATTATAAACTACCTATACACCAACAACTTATGCATTTACTCTATATTTATTAGGAGAGCAACCAAAAGAGGCAAAAAAATACTCTTCTAAACGTAGAAATAGAATTGAATCCCGATTTGATGGCGATTTCCGGCAAAGGATAGTTCGTTGACTTCAACAATTTCTCTGCATATTATATACGATAAGTATTCACATAATCATAAAACGTCTACCCATTCAGCCGGTTAAAATAGCGACTCAGATAAGTACGGTTCGTACCAGCAGCCAGCGCCACATCAGACAATTTCAGTTTCGGATTGAGATAGATTTAATCTTCCTCGAACAACCGCTGCACCTCAGCAGCCATCTCCGAAACATCAACTTCGTTCTGCTCTAACGGTACAATTTCAATATCGCTCAACTCTTCTATCACTGACTCATGCCTATAAACAAAATAATCTATCAGCATCCATAAATGGCTCCCCAGACAGAAAGCACATAAAACCAGATGATATTATGGGTAAAAATATAGAACACCGGCAACAAGAGGAAAGGCAATTCCAGCATTAAAGCTTTCAGCCATCTGAACCAGCCCGGCTTCACCAGGTCCATCAATACAAAGCTGTAGAACGGAATAATCATCATATCCAACGAAGACGTAAGATACCACGCATGCTCGTTGTCAAAACCATAAATCAGAAAGAAAACCATGTCCTTTACCAACTGCAGGTCGACCACAATCATGAGCCACATAATCATCCGAAAGAGCATCTCCTTTCCTTTTCTCCAAAACAGGAAAGCCATCATGGAGAAGAACATCATGCTCATACCATAAATAAAACTCGTTACCGAATCCATGTCTACTTTCTATATAAATAAACAAAAAGGCACACCTATGGAGAGATATTCTAACATTCCAAAGGTGTGCCATGATATAAATTAATGCCTTATATATAATAAGGTGTAGTATTAAATGAAATAACCTAATTAGTCGATTTCCTCATCGGCCTCGTAACCTCCCATCTCACGGATAGCATTCTTCAGCATCGTATACTGCTGGTAGAGATGGTTTACAGGCTCTTCACCCTTAGTATAATCGTGCATAGGTGCCTTGAGGAAGAAACTCAAGAAACGCTGGATTCCGAAACGGCCTGCACGAGCAGCAAGATCGCTCAACAATGTAAGGTCGAGCAGCAATGGAGCAGCAAGGATTGAGTCGCGGCAGAGGAAGTTAATCTTAATCTGCATTGGATAACCCATCCAGCCGAAGATATCGATATTATCCCAACCCTCCTTGTTATCGTTGCGAGGTGGATAATAGTTGATACGTACCTTGTGATAGTACTGGGTATCTTCATCGTTACCATGACCATAGAGATCTGGCTGAGCTTCTGGTTTCAGGATTGTCTCAAGAGTAGAGAGTTTACTTACCTCCTTGGTATGGAAATTAGCTGGTTCATCGAGAACGAGACCATCACGGTTGCCGAGAATATTGGTAGAGAACCAGCCATTCAAGCCGAGACAACGGGTACCGATGATAGGAGCGAAACCACTCTTGACAAGAGTCTGGCCTGTCTTGAAGTCCTTACCGGCGATAGGCATCTTGGTCTTCTCTGCGAGTTCCCACATAGCAGGAATATCAACAGTTGTATTAGGAGCACCCATGATGAAAGGAGCACCCTCTGTCAAAGCAGCATAAGCGTAGCACATGGATGGAGCTACATGCTGGCGGTCGTCAGCCTTCATTGCTGCCTCAAGTGCTGCCAATGTACCATGAATCTCCATATCTACAGGAACGTAGATTTCGGTAGATGCTGCCCAGATAACAACGATACGGGCACAACCGTTCTTCTCCTTGAAGTCGCGGATATCCTGACGAAGAGCCTCTACCATCTCCCAGCGGGTCTTGCAATCCTTCACATTATCGCCATCAAGACGCTTTGCATAGTTCTTGTCGAAAGCAGCCTTCATTGGTACTACCTTCTCCAACTCCTCGCGTACAGGATTGATATCTTTCTCCTTCAATACCTCAGCATACATAGCTGCCTGATAAGCATTCTGCGGATAAACATCCCAAGTACCGAATACGATATCATTAAGATCAGCAAGTGGAACGATGTCCTTGTAGTGCAAATATTTCTTGTCTGCACCCTTGCCAACACGAATTTTGTCGTACTGAGTCATTGAACCTACTGGCTTCGCAAGTCCCTTACGAGTCATGAAAACACCGGTCATGAAGGTAGTAGCTACTGCGCCACAACCAACAACCAAGATTCCCAGCTTACCTTCTGCTGGTTTAACATTCATTTTTTCCATCTTCTAAAGGTTTATTTTATATCAAGTTGATTTAATCAAAGAATTGTGTCTGCAAAGATAACAAAAACTTATTGAACCGATGTGGTTTCCGTAGACTTTTTTCAATAATTTACAATAATTAGCTTAAAATGGACAAAAAGGCTATTCTGCATCAAAAGCCAAGTGTAGAATATTTGTATGAAAGAAGGCAATACATGCATATTTATTCCATGTTTATGCATAGCGAAAGACAAAATAATGTTATTTTATGCATTTTTCTTTCATTTTATTTGGTTATTTGCAAAATATATTGTAATTTTGCAGCCGTTAAACGAATAAAAATACAGCATATGAAGGCAAAGAATAGCAGATTGGAAACTTTGAAGATGCTTATATCAAGTCAGGAGTTGAGTTCGCAAGACCAACTTTTGGAGGCTCTTCACAAAGAAGGCTTTAAGATTACGCAAGCTACATTGAGCCGTGACTTAAAACTGCTCAAGGTAGCAAAGGCAGCATCTTCAAGTGGAAAATATGCGTATGTCCTGCCCAACGATACATTATATAAGAGAGTATCAAACCATATTCCAGTGAGCAAGATGATGGTGAATACCGGATTTCAATCAATCAACTTCTCCGGGAACATGGTCGTGATCAAGACCCGTCCGGGATATGCAAGCAGCATTGCCTATAACATAGACAATAGTGATATTTCTCAAATTCTTGGAACCATCGCCGGTGACGACACGATCTTTCTGGTTAAAAAGAAAGGTACCACAGAAGAGGAAATCATCAATGCACTAGCAGAGGTAATTCCAGACGTTCACCATAAATATGTATAAGGTAGTTGCATTTTTATGCAAAACATACACCTTATTATATATAAAGAAAGAATATTAAAACAAAAACATTTTAAGATAGAAGAGAAAAAATGGAAGAAGCAGAAGTTAAAGTAATGGTGGCTGACGAAAGTCACATCAAGTACATCGACACCATTCTGACTACAATTGCAGAAGCTGCAAAGAAACGTGGTTCTGGTATCGCCAAGCGTTCACCAGAGTATGTTGCCACAAAAATGCGCGAAGCCAAGGCGGTCATCGCTCTCCAGGGCGAAAAGTTCGCAGGTTTCAGCTACATCGAAACATGGGGCAACAAGCACTATGTTACCACATCAGGTTTGATCGTTCACCCAGACTTCCGTGGTATGGGACTGGCTAAGCGTATCAAGAACCTTACCTTTACGCTTGCCCGACAGCGATGGCCTCATGCCAAGATTTTCTCTTTGACATCCGGTTCGGCTGTCATGAAGATGAACACCCAGCTGGGTTATCTTCCTGTTACCTTCGCCGACCTGACCGATGATGAGTCATTCTGGCGTGGTTGCGAGGGTTGCATCAACGTGGATGTCCTCCATCGTACCAACCGCAAATACTGCATCTGCACCGCCATGCTCTTCGACCCAGAGGAGCATCTGCCTATCAAGCTTCCTCAGGAAGTGATTGAGAGAATCCGCAAGATTGACGGTCCATCTGCAGAAATCTAAATCCTTACATATAATAAGGTGTTGGCAAAATTGCCATCTAAACATTATTCACCACATATTAAACATAAAATAAAATGGCAAATAAAAAAGTTGTAGTCGCTTTTAGCGGCGGTCTCGATACATCATACACAGTAATGAAGTTGACCCAGGATGGCTGGGATGTTTATGCAGCATGCGCTAACACAGGTGGTTTCTCTGCCGAGCAGTTGAAGACCAACGAGGAGAACGCATATAAGTTGGGTGCCAAGGCATACGTCACTCTCGACGTTACCCACGAATATTACGAGAAATCATTGAAATACATGATTTTCGGTAATGTGCTCCGCAACAACTGCTACCCTATCTCTGTATCTTCTGAGCGTATCTTCCAGGCTATCGCCATCGCTCGTTACGCCAAGGAGATTGGTGCTGACGCCATCGCTCACGGAAGTACAGGTGCCGGCAACGACCAAATTCGTTTCGACATGACCTTCCTGGTTATGGCTCCTGGTGTAGAGATCATCACATTGACCCGTGACAAGGCGCTTTCTCGTAAGGAGGAGGTTGACTACCTGAACGAGCACGGCTTCTTTGCAGACTTCACCAAGTTGAAGTATTCTTATAACGTAGGTATCTGGGGAACCAGTATCTGCGGCGGTGAGATTCTCGACCCAACCCAGGGTCTTCCTGAGGAGGCTTATCTGAAGCACGTTACTGCCAAGGAAGAAGAGGCCGAACTGAAGATTACCTTCGAGAAGGGTGAGATTGTGGCTGTCAACGGCGAGAAGTTTGATGATAAGATTGCTGCCATCCAGAAGATTGAGGAGATTGGTGCTTCTTATGCCATCGGTCGCGACTGCAACGTGGGTGACACCATCATCGGTATCAAGGGTCGTGTAGGTTTCGAGGCTGCAGCTCCTAAGCTCATCATTGAGGCTCACCGCCTGTTGGAGAAGAGCACATTGAGCAAGTGGCAGCAGTATTGGAAGGACCAGGTAGGCAACTGGTACGGAATGTTCCTCCACGAGAGCCAGTACCTGGAGCCTGTAATGCCGGATATCGAGGCAATGCTGACTTCTTCTCAGCGCAACGTAAACGGTACAGCCATCTTGAAACTCCGTCCATTTAGCTTCCAGACTGTTGGTGTCGATTCACCAGACGATTTGACCAAGTCTAAGCTCGGTGAGTATGGTGAGATGCAGCACGGTTGGACAGCCGAGGATGCAAAGGGCTTCATCAAGGTAAGCTCTACCCCACTCCGTGTTTATTATGGTATGCACCCTAACGAGGAAAGATAATATGGTAAAAGTAGGTATTTTAGGAGCAGCTGGTTATACAGGAGGTGAGTTGATTCGCCTCCTTATCAACCACCCAGAGGCAGAGATTGTATTCGCCAACAGCGAGAGTAACGCCGGCAACCTGGTGGCTGAGGTTCACGAGGGATTGTATGGCGAGACCGACTTGAAGTTTACCGCCGAGATGCCTTTCGACCAGGTGGATGTTATCTTCTTCTGCTTCGGTCATGGCAAGAGCGAGGCGTTTCTGAAGGAGCACAATGTTCCGGAGAACGTGAAGATTATCGACCTGGCACAGGACTTCCGTCTTGCCCCAGAGACTGTGGTTGCTACCCAGCAGCCAACCCCAGCCGCTCACGATTTTGTATATGGCCTTCCAGAAATAAATGAATCAAAAATAGCCGTAGCTCAGCACGTGGCAAACCCAGGTTGTTTTGCAACCTGCATTCAACTTGGTTTGTTGCCTGCTGCTAAGATGGGCCTCATCAACAGCGATGTATCCGTCAACGCCATTACCGGCAGCACCGGTGCTGGTCAGAAGCCAGGTGCCACTACCCATTTCTCATGGCGCAACAACAACATGAGCATCTACAAGGCATTCAACCATCAGCACGTGCCAGAGATTCGTCAGAGTCTGAAGCAGACACAGGGTTATCTCGATGCAGCCATCGACTTCATCCCTTACCGTGGCGACTTCGCCCGCGGTATCTTCGCTACAGAAGTTGTGAAGACAGACAAGCCTATCGAGGAAATCGTGGCTGGTTACAAGGAGTTCTACAAGGATGCCAAGTTCACCCACTATGTGGATAAGGCAATCGACCTGAAGCAGGTGGTGAATACCAACAAGTGCCTGGTTCATGTGGATAAGTATGGCGATAAGCTACTGATTACTTCCTGCATCGACAATCTTCTGAAGGGTGCCGTAGGTCAGGCTGTTCAGAACATGAACATCATGTTTGGTCTCGACCAGACTGCAGGTTTAAAGCTCAAGCCATCAGCATTTTAGATAAAAGAATTCGGAAGAACGGATGAAAAATCATTCGTTCTTCTATCATAAAAAATAGTTTGTAATAAGATAACTCTATGAGTTGTCTTTCTTAAAACATTGATTTAACATGAGACTTTACGACGTATATCCTCTTTTCGATATTAATATTGTAAAAGGTAAGGGCTGCAAGGTATGGGACGACAAGGGTCAGGAATACCTCGACCTTTATGGCGGTCATGCCGTTATCAGCATCGGTCATTGCCATCCTCACTACGTGGAGATGCTCACCAACCAGTTGAACAATCTGGGTTTCTATTCCAACTCTGTCATCAACAAGTTGCAGGTGAAACTCGCAGAGCGTCTGGGCAAGGCTAGCGGTTATGAAGATTATCAGTTCTTCCTCATCAACTCAGGTGCCGAGGCAAATGAGAATGCCTTGAAACTGGCTTCATTCACCAACGGAAGAACCCGCGTGCTTTCTATAGAAAAGGCTTTCCACGGCAGAACATCCCTTGCCGTAGAGGTAACAAATAATCCTAAGATCATCGCTCCTATCAATGATAATGGTCACGTAACCTATCTTCCTATCAACGATTTGGAGGCTTGGGAGAAGGAACTTGCCAAGGGCGATGTATGTGCTTGTATCATCGAGGCGATTCAGGGCGTAGGTGGCTGCAACATGGTAACTTCTGAGTTTGCCCAGGGATTACAGGCTGCCTGCAAGAAATACGGCACTTTCCTGATTTGCGATGAAATCCAGTGCGGTTATGGTAGAAGCGGTAAGTTCTTCGCTCACCAGTGGTTGGGCATCAAGCCAGATCTCATCACCGTAGCCAAGGGTATCGGTAACGGTTTCCCTATGGGTGGCGTGTTGATTTCTCCTGAGTTTACTCCTGTATATGGTCAGCTGGGTACTACCTTCGGTGGCAACCATCTGGCATGTACTGCCGCTCTCGCCGTTCTCGATGTTTTCGAAAAAGAGAATCTGGTAGAGAATGCGCATGAGGTTGGTGAATATCTCATCGCCCAGCTGAAGGAGTTGCAGAAGCGCAACAGTCACATCACAGAGGTTCGTGGCCGTGGTTTAATGGTAGGAGCCGTACTCGATATTCCTCACAAGGAAGTTCGCAGCAAGCTCATCCACGAGCAGCACTGCTTCACCGGTTGCGCCGGCACCAACATCCTCCGCATCCTCCCTCCATTGGTATTGACTAAGGAGAATGTCGATGACTTCATCGGAAGATTGGAAACCGTATTGAAGGAAGTATAAACCCATTGAGATAAGAATATAAAGAAAACTCAACCCATAAAAGAAATAGGAATCACTCCTATCGTGAGCAGCAAGCCCTTTGCGGTTTGCTGCTTTTTTGTTCCCCTTATAGGAAATCACCTTAAATGTCTCTACTTTTGAATAAAAGTAACAAAAGATATTTATAGTCGATTCAACTCTGCATTACCGGCACCAGTTCCCTTGTACTTGCTACGTGTGGTATTGAACTTATAGCGAAGGGTGAGTTGCAGTTCTCTCGTACCTCGCTTAGATACTTGCAGGAGTTCCATCTTCTGGTTATAGAGCAGGTCGGCATCCCAACATTTATAAAGCAGGTCGTTGCCTTTTATTTCCAAGGTAAGGGCATCCTTTAGGAATGACTTACTGATGCTGACATCCAGTACATGCTGCTCTTTGGCAAGATATACGTTCATCGTGTTACCCTTGCCGACCACCTCATATCCATCTTTCTTCTTCACGATGCTCGGCACATGCTTCAATACATCTTCTGCCGTACCCATCTTGCCAAGCACGGTTCCTGCCACATTGGTCAGCTACGATGCGACACCATCTCCTTAATATATTCATGGTATTATTGTATTCTTGCAGCAAAAGACTGAAAAACATTGAAATAGCAAAATCTATCACATTTTTATGAGGGACTTTTCGAGTTATCCATACACTTTTATGAGGGACTTCCTACTTTTTCGTCTTTTGCTGTATCTTTTTGTATTTCAATTGGCTCTATTTCCAACTGATCAAAAATTATTTTATCTGAATTGCAAATTTCATTTTTAAATTTAGAGATATTTTTATTAGAAGCATTATTCAAATATACGACAATTCTATTTTGAATAGGTCTGATACCAACAGCAACCCACCCAATTTCGTCTCGCAATGCGGCTTTCTTGGCAAAAGATACTTGCAATTTAGCGTTTAATTCTTTTAATTCTTGAAGAGAATAAGTACAAGATACAAATGTCACATTTAAATCTGTGCCTAGTCTTTTCTTTATATCTTCTATTCCTTTTGGACTTCCATTTTTGACCATGACAATAAGTTTATTTGCCTTGACATATGAGCCTCCAAAATATTCTGGTGTTATTATGTCATCAGATGTTGTGTTGTTTTCCCTTACTGCAACATTTGCATAAGAATCATATAACTTTTCATTAAGTTGTTCTATGTTGCTTGCATAAGAAGGACTACACTTATTACTATTCTCTGCACAAGAAGAGATAAATCCTAAAAGGATTAAAGAGAAGATTGTAAAGTATAAATTCTTACTATTCATAGTTGATAAAATTTAATAATACTACAGCATGGGTTAGTTCCACCCATCGAGTCGGACTCATCGTAAAAGCATTTGAGCCCGCCTCTTTCAAAAGGGGGTCGAATTCGCCCCCTTTAAAATTAGGGTTGTTCAACTGCTCTCAAAGTCCTAAGTACTCCAAGGTGTTTTTGGAACGCAACCAATTCTTTACCACATCTTTGGGCTCAATGGGATTCTTCTGCCTTGCTATATCGGTAATGCAGATGTAATCAACACCATCTTTGGTTAGTGTTTTTTTCGTTTGGTTTCTTACAATAATCTTTGCCATAAGATATTTGTTTTTGCATTCATTTTTAGTTTTTTGCGTTGTCGGTTTCCCGATTGCGAATGCGAATATACGAAAAATATCGCTAAAATGGGAACAAAAGAATAAAAAACGGATGAAATTTCGAAATAAGACTTGGTTTTTAACGGTTGTTATAGCATTGGCGCACGTTTATTGTAGTATTAAGATTGCAAAGACTATAAATAATGATAAAGGCATTTAGTGAGGAAAAAGAAAAAAAGATTAATTGAGCAAGCAAATGTCAAAAGCAAATAATAGAGCGGCAGCCGATACATTTTTGGCTGTCGCTCTTGGCGTTTTAAGAAAAAGTTATTACCTTTGCCAATAGGAAGAGACAACGCAAGAGTAGCCGACGAATTCTTCACTCTTCGTTCTTCACTCTTCACTTACGAACATGACAGAGAAACAACAAAGCATGGCTGCCGCTGCCTTCGCCAAGCGATGGGAAGGCCGGGGATATGAGAAGGGCGAGAGCCAGACATTCTGGATAGAACTCCTCACCGAGATTTTCGGGGTGGAGAGTCCTTCAGTGTTCATCACCTTCGAGCAACAGGCACAGCTCGACCATACATCCTTCATCGACGGAATGATTCCCTCCACCCATGTGATGATAGAGCAGAAATCACTGGGCAAGGATTTGCGACAAGCCATCAAGCAGAGCGATGGCACACTCCTCACTCCCTTCCAGCAGGCACAGCGATACTCTGCCGTGTTGCCCTACTCCGAGCGACCTCGCTGGATTGTTACCTGCAACTTCGCCGAGTTTGATGTCTATGATATGGAGAACCCAAAGGGTGAGCCATCCCGTATTCTCCTCAAAGACTTGGAGAAGGAGTACTATCGCTTGCAATTCCTGGTAGAACAGCAGGGCGTTCACCTGCAACGGGAGATGGAGGTATCAATGAAGGCTGGCGAGATTGTCGGCAAACTCTATGATGCCTTTGTTACTCAGTATGATGCCGATGACCCTCAATCACTGCGTTACCTGAACATTCTTTGCGTGAGGTTGGTTTTCTGCCTCTATGCTGAGGATGCAGGAATCTTCGGCAAACGAGATATGTTCCATGATTTCTTGGCTCATTATCAGACGGAAGATATGAGAATGGCTCTGGTACAACTCTTCGAGGTTCTCAATACCCCTGCCGACAAGCGAAGCAAGTATCTCAATCCCTCGCTTGCCGCCTTTCCATATACCAATGGCGGACTCTTTGCCGAGGATATTGACATTCCGCAGTTCACCGACGAACTGCGTGATACGCTCCTGCAGCACGCCTCGCTCGATTTCGACTGGAGCGAGATTTCTCCAACCATCTTCGGCGGAGTGTTTGAGAGTACCCTCAATCCTGAGACTCGACGTTCAGGAGGTATGCACTACACCTCGATAGAGAATATCCACAAGGTTATCGACCCTCTGTTTTATAACGACCTTCGAACAGCGTTCGAAGACTGTTTGGAGGAAAGCAACATCAAGAAACGTATGCAGCAACTTCATGCCTTGCAAGACAAGATGGCAGAATTGCGTTTCTTCGACTCGGCGTGCGGTTCAGGTAACTTCCTCACGGAGACTTACCTTTCGCTCAGAAGACTGGAGAACGAGATTATCAAGCAGATATACAGCGTGGAGCAACTTAACGCCTTCGAGAATCCCATCAAGGTGAACATCCATCAGTTTTACGGCATCGAAATCAATGACTTCGCCGTCACCGTAGCCACCACCGCTCTCTGGATAAGCGAGGCGCAGATGATGGCAGAGACAGAGAAGATCATCCACCACGACATCGACTTCCTGCCGCTGAAGAGCTACGCCAACATCCATGAGGGCAATTCTTTGCAAATTGCCTGGGAGGAGGTATGTCCGAAAGAAGAGTTGGATTATATCATAGGTAATCCACCATTTGTGGGTTATTCATTGCAAAGCAAGGAGCAAAAAGCTGACTTGCTCAATATTTTCGTGGATGAAAAGGGCAAACCATATAAGACAGCTGGCAAGATAGACTACGTAGCTGCTTGGTATTACAAGGCTGCCCAAATGATGCAGAACACTAACATCCACGCAGCTCTTGTCTCCACCAATTCCATCACACAAGGAGAGCAGGTTGCAGCGATATGGAAACCTCTCAAAGAAATGTTTGGCATACATATCGACTTCGCTTATCGCACCTTCAGATGGGATAGCGAAGCTAGCCTGAAGGCACATGTACATTGCGTGATTATCGGATTCTCTGATGCCCCTACTAACAAGCCAAAAATATTGTTTGACAATGGACAAGCGATAGAGGCGAAGAACATCAATGGGTATCTGATAGATGCGCCAGATGTTTTCGTGGAAAGCAGAAATAAAGCTCTTTGCGATATTCCGCTTATGACAAAAGGTAGCCAACCTACAGACGATGGCAACTTGATTATAGAGGCAGACGAATATGAAGACTTCATTACAAAAGAACCCAATGCCAACAAATTTATACGTCCATTCGTAGGTGCACAAGAGTTTTTGAATAAGAAAAAGCGTTGGTGCCTTTGGCTTGTTGGAGCTTCACCATCAGAACTTAAAGCATTGCCAGAGGTGAGAAAAAGAGTGGAAGCCGTCAGAGAGTTTAGGCTAAAGAGCAAGAAAGAGGCAACAAGAAAGAAAGCCGACATGCCAACCCTCTTTGATGAAAGAAGAGCCTCAACTACAGAGTACATTATTGTTCCAAGGCACTCGTCGGAAAACAGAAAATATATCCCAATGGGATTTGTCAATCCGAATATCATTGCAAGCGATGCTGTTCTTACAATACAGAATGCCACTTTCTACCACTTCGGCATTTTGGAGTCGAACGTCCACATGGCATGGATGCGAGCAGTATGCGGTCGCTTGAAGAGCGATTACCGCTATAGCAAGGACGTGGTGTATAACAACTTTCCATGGCCATCGCCTACTGCCGAGCAAAAGGCAAAGATAGAGCAGAGTGCCCAGGCGATACTCGATGCCCGCGCCCTATACCCCGACTCCTCTCTCGCCGACCTCTACGACCCGACACTCATGCCAAAAGAGCTTTTACAAGCACATCGCCAGAACGACCGAGCCGTGATGTCAGCCTATGGTTTCTCCACCAAGATGACGGAGAGTGAATGCGTAGCGGAGCTGTTCAAGAAGTATGCAGAAATGGTGGAATAAAGAATTTGCAATATAAGCCAACAAGGGCATTTGCCGACAATACTTCTTCATCTATAAGATAGGCAAGTACAAGGAAAAGAGAACCAAGGACGTAGATACTTCCAGAATGGGAGTAAACTAGCGAATTTCTTAAAAAATCGTCAGCAAACAAGCGTACTTTCTTAAAAAATCGTCTACAAACTGCTCTTTTTTCTGATAAAAGTAGTATCTTTGCACCGTAATTGCATTTTAACTATAAGACGACAATGAAAATAACAATTATCGGAGCAGGTGCTATGGGCGGTGCCATGGCTGAAGGACTCTTGCAGAGCGAGAAGTTCACTCCATCAGATATTACGGTATCTGACCATAACCAACCAGTATTGGATCACTTCGCAAGCGAAGGAGCCAGTGTAACCCTCGATAACCAGTTGGCTTGCCACGGCGCAGACATCGTATGCGTGGTAGTAAAGCCATGGTGCGTGGAGAAGACATTAAAGGGAATCAAGGATGCACTCAACTACAAGAGTCAGAAACTCGTAGTGGTAGCAGCCGGTGTGCCATCAGCCAACATCAAGGAGTGGCTGGACAAGGATGGAATCACCCCAACCTTCTTCCTCGTGATGCCAAACATCGCCATCGCCTACAAGCAGTCGATGACCTTCATCACTCCTGTAGATGCATCTGCCACAGAAATCCAGCAGATTACAGAAATCTTCGATGAATTGGGCGAAAGCCTCATCATGGAAGAACGCCTCTTCCCTGCTGCTACCGCCATGTCGTGTGCCATCGCTTACGCCATGCGCTATGTAAGAGCCAATGTAGAAGGCGGCGTAGAGATGGGCTTCAAGGCAAAGGATGCCCAGAAGATTGTCTTGCAGACCATCAAGGGTGCCGTAGAACTGCTTCAGGAAACAGGCGAACACCCAGAGGCTGCCATTGATAAAGTAACAACTCCTGGCGGCTGCACCATCAAGGGCTTGAATACCATGGAACAAGGCGGCTTTACCAGCGCAGTGATCAATGGTTTATTGGCAGGAAAAAAATAAGAAAATGATACAATGAATGCTGCACAGATTACTTTATTTGTGCAGCATTTTCGTTTTTATAAGCACAAAGAGTTATAAAAACGTAAGTTTCTTGAGCCGTTTTAAATATTTTTCGTATCTTTGCGCTTACATTTCGAAATTGCCCATCAGCAACTGTTCGATGTATTATCAAAGCAAACAATAAAAAGAATATTTTATGGACGAAGCAATCAAACAAATCGGTGAAAGGCTGAAAGGTCTCCGCGAGGTTCTCAATATTCCTGCCGAGGAAATTGCAGAACTGTGCGAAATCAGTCTTGATCATTACCTCAAGATAGAATCCGGTGAGGCGGATCCTTCTGTTTATCGCCTGTCAAAAATCTCTAAGCGATACGGCATTGACCTCGACGTATTGCTCTTCGGCGAGGAACCTCGCATGAAGGGATACTACGTAACCCGCAAGGGACAGGGACCGGAGATTGACCGCAACAACCAGTATAAATACCAGAGCCTTGCCGTAGGATTCAAGGATAGAAAGGTGAATCCGTTCATGGTACAGGTAGATCCGTTGCCAGGCGACAAGAAGCCGAACAAGAACGGACACGACGGACAGGAATATGATTATGTGATTGAGGGACAGCTGGAAGTAACCATCGAAGAGAAGGTGATGGTGCTGAACCCTGGCGACAGCATCTACTTCGACAGTAGAAAGTCGCATTGTTTCCGCTCACTCAACAATGAGCCTGCCAAGTTCCTTTGTATAATTATCTAGAAGAGTAACTATGATCGAGAGATTTCTAAAACAGACAAAATTCACTTCAGAGCAAGACTTCAAGGAGCATCTGGAGTTTATCATACCAGAAGATTTCAACTTTGCCTACGACGTGATGGACGAATGGGCAAAGATCAAACCAGACCACGTGGCGCTGCTTTGGGCAAGTGAACGTGGCGAAGAAATCCGTTTTACATACAAGGACCTGAAGGAGCAGAGCGACAAGGCTGCCGCTTACTTCCAGAGTCTCGGCATCGGTCACGATGATAAGGTGATGCTGATTCTGAAGCGTCACTATCAATGGTGGCTCGCCATGCTCGGTCTCCACAAGTTGGGTGCCGTAGCCATCCCTGCTACCCACATGCTTACCAAGCACGACATCGTTTACCGCAACAATGCAGCAAGCGTGAAGGCTATCATCTGCTGCGGCGATGATTACGTGGTAGAGCAGGTTAATCAGGCAATGCCAGAGAGTCCGACTGTCAAGACATTGATTAGTATCGGTCCGGATATCCCAGAAGGTTTCCACGACTGGATGAAGGAATGGAACGAATGCGCTCCTTTTGTTCGCCCAGAACATGTAAACTCTAACGAAGATACCCTGCTGATGTACTTCACATCGGGAACCACTGGCGAGCCAAAGATGGTGGCACACGATCACCTCTATGCGCTCGGTCATCTGACCACGGGTGTATATTGGCACAATCTCCACGAGAACTCCATCCATCTTACCGTAGCCGATACCGGTTGGGGCAAGGCTGTATGGGGCAAGCTCTACGGACAATGGTTTGCCGGAGCCACCGTCTTCGTCTTCGATCACGAGAAGTTTACGGCTGATAAAATCATGCGCCAGATTGAGAAGTATCACATCACCTCTTTCTGTGCCCCTCCTACCATCTATCGCTTCATGATTCAGGAGGATTTCTCGAAGTATGACCTCAGTAGTCTTGAATACTGCACCACAGCAGGCGAGGCAATGAACCCATCCGTGGCAGAAACCTTCCAGAAACTGACGGGCGTTCAGATTTACGAGGGCTTCGGACAGACAGAGACCACGATGACACTCGGAACCTTCCCTTGGATCAAGCCAAAGCCAGGAAGCATGGGCAAGCCTAACCCACAATATGATGTTCACATCCTTCGCCCAGACATGACGGAATGCGAGGATGGTGAAAAGGGCGAGATTTGCATCCGCATCGGCGACGACAAGCCTATCGGCCTCTTCAAATATTACTATCGTGATGAAAAGCAGACCAAATCGGTTTGGCACGATGGTTACTATCACACGGGCGATATGGCCTGGCGTGATGAAGAAGGCTACTTCTGGTTTGAGGGAAGAATAGACGATGTTATCAAGAGCTCGGGTTACCGTATCGGTCCTTTCGAGGTAGAGAATGCCCTGATGACTCACCCTGCCGTAGTAGAGTGCGCCATCACCGGTGTGCCAGACCCAATCCGCGGTATGGTTGTCAAGGCAACCGTTGTACTGAAGGATGAATACAAGAGTATGGCGGGTCCAGACCTCATCAAGAAGTTGCAGGATCATGTAAAGCATGAGACTGCCCCTTATAAATATCCTCGCATCATCGAATTCGTAGATGAACTGCCAAAGACCATCTCGGGCAAGATTCGAAGAGTAGAGATTCGAGAAAAAGACAATAAAAAGAAATAATGATTGAAGGAGCAAGGAATTTGAAACAACAGATTCCTTGCTCCAACTAAATATCGGCATAAAATGGGAAAAAGAATCGTAGTAAAGGTGGGCAGCAACGTGCTGACCCGAGAAGACGGAAAACTGGATGTAACGAGGATGTCGGCTATTGTGGATCAGATTGTCTGGCTCAGAAAGCACGACTATGAGGTGATTCTGGTTTCTTCTGGTGCCGTGGCTGCCGGAAGAGCTGAACTGCATGTTGACCATCATTTGGACAGCGTGGAGCAGCGCCAGCTGTTCTCTGCCATCGGACAGGTGAAACTCGTAGGTCTCTATTACAACCTTTTCCGTGAATATAAGATAAAGATTGGTCAGGTATTGACCATGAAGGAGAATTTCGGTGCCGAGGAGCAGTACAAGAACCAGGAGGCCTGCATGCAGGTGATGCTGGAAAACAACGTGCTCCCTATCGTCAACGAGAACGATACCGTGTGCATCACCGAGTTGATGTTTACGGATAACGATGAGTTGTCTGGCTTGATTGCCAAGATGATGAATGCCGACACATTGATTCTATTAAGTAATGTGGATGGCATCTACAATGGTGACCCAAACGAGCCTACCACCCGCATTATCCCATCGGTTTATTACGACCGTGACATCAGTGAGTACATCCTTGCCAGCAAGAGTAGTCACGGCAGAGGCGGCATGACATCAAAGGTAAAGACCGCTCACGACGTAGCCAATGCCGGCATCAAGGTAATCATCGCCAACGGCAATACGCCAAACATCCTCATCAATCTGAAGGAGCATCCGATGGAGACCCTTCATACAGAGTTTGTGGCAAGACCTAAAGAGAAGTAGAATTTTGTATAAAAATAAACGTTATCGCCATTACATAATTTGTGTTCAACAACTATGTAATGGCGTTTTTCTGTCTTATATACAGCAATTTCAATATAGATATGGTGTGATTTCCAGTTGAATAAAGTTAAAAAATGCAATATCAATTGGAGGTTCACATGATTTTACCGATAATCACGAGAAAAAACTAATACTCACTCCCAAACCCCAGGGTTTCCGTATCTTTGCAGCGTGAAAATAATTAATGTATAATCTTATAAAAAAACGACACGCTATGAAGAAAGTGAACAAGATGAATTTTCTTTTAGAAGAAACAAGCAAGTGGCTATTATCATTAGGACTCATTATCTCAATGGGAGCCTGCAGTGACAACGACTCTGACGAGAATGTGCCTAATCCAGGACATACTCCACTGACAGATGTTCAAGTAGCGCCACGCAATCCTTACCTGGCATCCGAACATTATAGTATCACGCATTTCAATTCAGCGCAGACCGACGCTTTCCCTTATGCAGTGAAGGATGGTATATTCACCGTGAATCCGGAGAATTGTGCTTCTACCTGGAGCGGACCTGTCAACCTGATGACACTCTCCTCTACCTCACCAGATTACATGTGGGGTATGAGCAGCGACCGCGTATCCTATATCAACGTAAAAGACGGAAAGTTTGAGCGCATTGCCGAAGCGGAACTTCCAGACATCAAGAAGCATACCAAGGAAGAGTTAGAAAAACTGACTGCCGACTATTCATCACTGAATGACTTGACCCAAGCGGCAACAGACATTCTGGGACAGATGCCACAGATGTCGATGGCGAACGGATGCTACGTTTTGTGCGACAAGGACAATTATGTATATATCAATGCTGGAAGAAAGCTGTCTCGATATCGTCTCAAGAACGCCTCCAAGCCTGAGGAAGGAATCATGTTGGACAACACGATAAACCTGGCTTCCAACATAGCCAATTCACGCACCCTTGTTGGAGTATCCATGACATATGATGGTCATCTGATTGTTGCGGCTCAACGTTGCCTGTTGATGCTAGACCGTGGCTTGACAACCATTGAGGATACCTATACCCTGCCTACAGACCAGATATTGACCAATTCCGTCTCAGTGGATGAAAACTCTGTCTATGTGGCGAGCAACAGCACCGAGCCTAACGGCAAGGGATTGATGCAGCGCATTATCTGCAAGAATGGCAAGTTCTCTACAGATGTTTCCGAAGGTGCTTGGCAAGCTTCTTATGATGGAGGTCCTGCTGCTCCATGCATTAAATTGGGCTATGGCACAGGCTCCACTCCTACCTTGATGGGATTTGGTAGCGACGAAGACAAACTCGTTGTCATCACCGATGGCAGCAAACGCATGAAGTTAGCAGCATTCTGGCGAGACGAGATTCCTACAGATGCCAAGGTCATTGAAGAAGGCAACCCTAGATTGGCGGGAGTGTTTGAAGTATCATGCGGACTTCCTGTCTCTACTGAGTGGGTGCAGTCAGAACAGTCGGTAGTAGTAGGTGGCTATGAGGCTTTCGTTGTAAACAATATCAAGGAAACTGCCGAAAAAGCTACAGACAAGATTATCGGTGTATTGGCGATTGGTCCTCTCTTGGAAGGTCCAAAAGGCGTGGAGTGTGTACGTTGGAATGTAAAGGACAACAAATGGGAGGCTCTTTGGAGTCGCTCTGACATAAGTTCTATAAGTATGATTCCTGCTGTTAGCACAGCTTCTGACATGGTCTTCGTTAATGGTTGGTACGATAATGCAGGTTGGGAGATTACAGGTTTGGATTGGGCAACAGGCAAGACTCGCCACCAAGTGAATCTGGGTAAAAGTAATCGAGGCAATGGCGCATATGCCATCTTGCAGTACTTCCCGAATGGTGACTTATTGTTTAATTCGGTGGCAGGCCCTTTCCGTGCCCCATTAAAGTAAATATGAGGATGAATAAAATCTGGAATTTAAGTTTATTGTGCCTGGGCGCATTGGTATTGATCGTCCAGACAGCTTGCAGCGATAATGACAGCGATTCCCGAGAAGTTCCACAAGTCGTTCCAACAGCTCAGTGGAGCCAGACGATGGCAGGAAATGGTGAGACATTGGGAGCTTATCCCGATCTCTACAGCAACTATTGGGAATTTACTTATCGCCAGGATGAGAACTCTGATAAAATTATCTGCATCAAGGGACAATACCCTTACTGCAGATACATGAGTTTCTCATTCTACAATGACGAGACAGGAGATGTCATCGGCGGTTTGGACGATATCAACATTCATGCAGATGCTGGTTCTACCAATCCATTCAAAAAGACTATATCGGGCAAAAACTACTATACCCTCTATGTGGTATCTGACGATGTTAGTCAAAAAGTACTGGACAAGTTGAAAGGCGCCAATATCTGCAAGGTAGATTCCAAAGTCAAGAAGGTGATGATATGTCATCGCCAATACCTTGGTACAAAGGAAGATGGCAAGACCGATGACGAGTTTGGTGGAGTATCATTGCCTGAAATCACGGCATTGGACACAGAAAACTTCAAGAATGTAGTTCCACCTGCACATGTGGAATCGAATGTCTATAAGATTACATCGAAAGTTTTCTCACAGAAGTCGGATGAGAACAACCAAGTGCCATTTTTCCTGGCACCAGTGAGCAGGTATTACCCGAACAATTCCACCTCTTATCTCTATGCTCGCACCCATCTGCAGAAGGATTCCATCTTGGCGTTCACCTTCTATCCTGTTACTGCACCGACCAAGCCTGAGGAATACGCTACAGCTGATGCCCGATATTGGTCCATCTGTCTAGGTTCTGCATCCGATACCCGTTCATATTATTCAATATGTGACCGTGATGCAAGATACGAGCCTGGCAAGAAAGCCATGTTCTTCATCTGCCTGAAAAACAACCCTAAGTTGAAGGAGATTGAGGAAAAGGTGAGAAAGCTCAATGAGGAACAAGGTGGTTTCGTGAACCTCATGGTATGGGACAGCGAGAAGAAAAACATAGACGGAAAGCCTATTGGCGAATATATCGCATTGATGTATCGCAACATCCTGCCTAATCCTGACTGCCTTTATTCTATGGTGAAGATGACACCTACGGCATATAAGGACGAAAAGGGTGAACCTATCGACCATGTCACCGACCCAGAAAATCAGTTGGCGCATCTAGCATTGGGGAGATATGGTCCTATAGGCACAAAAATCAGCACCCAGTTATTCCTGGAAGCCCGCATTGATGTCGTACACATGTAATAAACATGATTTACGTCAGGCAGGCAGCACTGCTAGTTTAATTTTTGTAAAAATAGTGACTGTGATTTGCCCATCTTGATAAAAAGCATTACTTTTGCAAAAAAGTATCAAGAATGGGAATATCTATCGAATTTGCAAGCCCAGACATATTTTATGCCTTGGCTTGCTTTACTTATATAATAGTAGGCATAACATGTGGCATCATCAGATGGTGCCACATGTGCCATCCTTACGACAAACAGGCAGACTTCTTTTATCCTGCTCGCCGGCAAGTGACCTTTTATTTTGCGGCAACTGTCTTGCAGTTCCCATATATATTATGCCCACATGACGCTGACTTGTGGTTTTACGTCCGCTCGTTTGGCATCATCTATTACCCGATGTGTGCAGCCATGATGTTCCATCGTTACTTCCGCCCGGGACATGGTAATCGTAATTGGCTGTCGCGTTTCAAGTTTTCCATATCTATTGGTTTACTCGTCGTGCTAATGCTCCTATCTCTGTTCCATACCGATGACACATTCTCAAGAAATCAGTTGGTATGGGAATGTGTTATGGGTGGCATAAGCCTTCTGCTCACCATGGATTTTGTAATCGAAGGTCGATGGCTCAATCATCAGATAGACAATTACCACACACAGAATTACTCCAATGATAGCGATTTTCCGTATGCTTTTGCCAAGAAGGTGATTTATCAACCCCTGGGATGTTTCTTGTTGATGTGGATAGTTTTTCTTACAGACAGCAGAATGGTAAAAATGATTGTTGACCTACTGCTTGCAGCCTGGATGCTGCTTATCCTATGTATGATATTGCATCCCAACCGCATGATACATTCTGCAGAAGTAAAAGAGAAAATGGAAAAGTTGGAAGCGGAAAGCCTTCAACTGGTACAGAAAGAAAACGAAGAAACTGAAAATCAGGTCATCGCAGAGGACATGGTTGAGGGTGAAAAAGGAACATCAGTGAAAACTGAAAGACAAATTCAGCCAGAGGAGTGGGATACCGTGAGACAAGAAGTGCTTACCATCGTGAGTCGGCGGTATCTGGAACCCAGCCTGAAACGAGTGGAAGTAATAGGCGATGTAAGAAAATCCACACACAGCTTGGCGGGCAAGTTTATCACTGAAATATGATTCTACCAATTGGTAAATGCCTTCCGCATCCGCCATTACGAGCAACTGATACAAGATGCGCCTGCAGCTATGAGCCAAGAAATGGCCGCCGAGAAATGTGGCTTCAAGAATCGCTGGGCACTCTCCAATGCCCGCAAGCGAATGAAAGATTTCGACTATTCGCTTATCGAGAAATATCTATAAGTAGGATAAGATATTACATTGTTGTCCTCAAAAAGGCAGAAAGTTTACCTACGGATTAAACTTTCTGCCTTTTTCTTTTGCATACTCAAGAAATAGCTGTACCTTTGCCATTACATAAAAGTTGTAACACTAAAGATGTAATGGCGTATAAAACTAAGTAACAGGAAATTAGCAAATCCTTTCATCTACCAAGGTTATGAAAGTCCCGAGTATTTCTGCAACAGTGAAAATGTGCTTTAAACGTGCGGAATGTGCTTAAAAAAAGACACATTCCGCACGTTTAAAGCACATTTTCTTAGATATCGCTTCATATTTGGGCTATTCCACATACTCTTTTCTTTACTTTTTATAGCAACAAACGTTAAAAATATACTTTAAACGTGCGGAATGTATCTAAAAAAGATAGATTCCGCACGTTATCTCACTATTTTTTCGTATATTTGCCCCAGAAATATAACTATTTGAACTATGTTAATAGGTAGAAAAGAAGAACTGAAGACACTTCATCAAGCGTTGATTGCTGATGAGTCGAAGTTTGTTGCCATATATGGGCGCAGACGAGTGGGAAAGACTTTTCTGGTAAGGGAGGCCTTCAACAATGACTTTGCCTTTTATCATACAGGATTGGCAAATGAGACCAATCGCATACAATTGGCAGAGTTCAACCGTTCACTCACATCATATAGCAAACAGAAACAGTCGAAGTTAAAAGATTGGTATGATGCTTTTGACAGGTTGGGGCAACTGTTGGCACAATCTACTATCCCCAAGAAAGTAGTGTTCATCGACGAGATGCCATGGATGGATTCTCCACGCTCCAATTTCCTTTCGGCTTTGGAACATTTCTGGAATGGATGGGCTTCCGCCCGCAAGGATATTCTCCTCATCGTTTGCGGCAGTGCTACCTCATGGATTATCAATAAGGTGATTAAAAATCATGGTGGATTGCACAACCGAGTGTCTGTCCGTATTCATCTGAAACCGTTTTGCTTAAGGGAATGCGAACTCTATTCCGAAGAAATGGGACTGCGCTTTAATCGCCGACAGGTTTTGGAAGGCTATATGATCATGGGAGGTGTTCCGTTTTATTGGTCTCAACTGAAACCGGGAATGAGTCTGGCACAGAACATCAACCAGTTATTTTTCTCAGAAGATGGCAATCTTCGTCACGAGTTTGATGACTTATACGACTCTTTGTTCAAACAGCCTAAGCCTTATCTCTCGATAGTAGATGCTTTGGCAACCAAGAAAGTCGGAATGACCCGAACAGAAATCTTACAAGCAACCAAGTTGACCGACAATGGCAAGTTGACGGAATACTTAGAGAACTTGGAATACTGCGGATTTATCCGAAAATATAATTGCATCGGAATGAAAGCTAAGAATGCCTTGTTCCAGTTAATGGACAATTACACCTTGTTTTATTATAAGTTTATCAAGGACAGCTATATCAATGACGCACAATATTGGACCAAGATTACCGGCAAACCCGAGTACAACACGTGGCGCGGTTTGGCTTTTGAACGAGTATGCCTACAGCATGTGGAGCAAATCAAGACAAAGCTAGGCATTCAAGGAGTTATCACCACGGTTTATTCTTGGAGTGTAGCTGGGAGCAAGGATAAGCCGGGAGCACAGATCGACTTGCTGATAGACAGGAACGATGATGTCATCAATCTCTGTGAAATCAAATACTCCAAGGCTCCATTTCAGATAACTAATACGATAGATGCGAGTTTACAAAACAAGCGTGAACGTTTCATCCAAGAGACTGGTACCGAAAAAGCCGTGCATCTTACAATGATTACGACCATGGGATTATCCGACAATCCTTATGCCTGGGATGTTCAGTCGGTAGTAACAATGGATGACTTGTTTGTTCTCTAAACGTCCTAACTATATTAAGTTGGAGGAGATGGCAACAGAATCTGTTCTGAAAGCATTCTGCAAGGCATTAAAGATAAAGCTCGTAAAAGAGCGCCTCCCTTTTATGTGATTTGAACGATGCTTGGGAATATCTTCACAACTACACTATGGATATGTAGATTCCCTAACTGCTTTAACAAGCCAGAGAATATGGTTGTTTAAGTAAGAGAATGTGGTTGCTTAAGCTTACGGATACTGAATCTCGGGTTAACGGAGATAGTTTCTTGAGTTAGCGGAGACAGTTTCTTGGGTAAGAGAATACTGCTTCTCGGAGTTTGCCACTAGGCTCAGCAGCTCTGCTGAGCCTAGTCAGCAGGTCTGCCGACTGCAGTCAGCACATCTGCTGACTATAGTGACAACACCTTATTGTCGTACAATAACACACCTTATAGTTGTACAACCTTATACACTATAGTTGTACAACTACAAACTCTGATACAAAGATACTACTTTCTTCTGGAAATACAATTATTATCTGCAACTTTTTATCGAAAAAAGTGAAGAGAAAGATTGCTTTTTCGATATAAAATCGTATCTTTGCACTTTGAACAGCTAAAATCAGTAGCATCATGAAAGAACCCGGCAAGAAATATAACGATGAAGACAACATGCTCGTCAACGACTTGCGTTCCATCGTCAGCAAGGCTCGCAGCAAAGCATTTGCTGCCGTCAATTATTCTCTGGTGGAAAGAAACTGGAGAATAGGACAACGTATTGTGGAAGAAGAACAGAACGGAGCATCACGTGCTGAATACGGAAAGCATGTGATAGAGGTCGCTTCGGCTGCTCTTACGAAGGAATTCGGGAAGGGATTCTCCGAGACAAACATCATGAATTTCAAGAAGTTCTACCTGAAATTCAAAGAGTTAACAATTCCTCAGACACTGTCTGAGGAATTCAAAAAGCAAAAACATCAGACACTGTCTGATGAATCTTCTTTGCTTCCCCAAAAAGGGCAGACACAGCCTGCCCAATTCGAATTACGCCTTCTTTCCTGGTCTCATTACGAACGTCTAATACGAGTAGAAGATAAGAAGGCTCGTGAATGGTATGCAAAGGAGGCATTCGAGCAAGGTTGGAGTTACCGAACCCTCAACCGCAATATCAACACCTTATATTACGAACGTCTTCTTATGTCAACGAAGAAGCAACCTGTCGTTGACGAGATGCAAGACAAGACAAAGGCTTATCAGCAAGACAAACTCGAATACATCAAATCACCAGTTGTCTTGGAATTCCTTGGATTACCAGAAGACACCTCCCTCGCTGAATCAAAATTAGAGACTGCCATCATCAATAATCTAGAGAAGTTCTTGATGGAAATGGGAAAGGGATATGCACTCGTGGCTCGTCAGCAACATATCCGAACCGAGGAAAACGACTACTACATCGATCTGGTATTTTACAATTACCTCATCAAATCATTTATTTTGGTCGATTTGAAGGTAAATCGCATCACTTACCAGGATGTAGGACAGATGGATATGTATCTTCAGATGTACGACAAGATGAAAAAAGGACCAGACGACAACCCTACAATCGGCATCATCCTTTGTACCGAAACAGATTCGGATGTGGCACGATACTCTACCCTCGCCAAAAACGACCAGATGTTCGCAGCAAAATACAAGCTTTACCTACCAGACAAGGAAGACTTGAGAAGAGAAATCGAACGACAGAAGGAACTGTATCTAATGGCTCATCCTGAAGAAAACGATAAAGAGTAATTCTTCTGGATGTATCAGAATAATTAGAAGGAACCATTACAAAAAGGTCAGGCGCTGCCTGACCTTTTTAAATCTCATTTTCCGTATAACTATCCATTTATCTATAAAATCATCACTTTTTCTTGCATAAAGTTTGCAATTTCCGATATTTATGCTTACCTTTGCCGTTGTTAAGAGGGAACTCGTAACACATTACAAAATATCTTATCATAAAAATAAGAAAGGAAATAGCGAATGGAACTGAAAGAGACTTTCCAAAAAGTGAAGGCAGCTAGCAAGACTTTGGGCTTGCTCAGCGATGAACAACGTAATGAAATCCTGCAGGCAGTGGCTGACGCTATCATCGCAGAAACTCCTGCGCTCCTTGCAGCGAACGCAGAAGACTTGGCGAAGATGGACAAGGCGAACCCGCTCTACGACCGATTGCAACTCACAGAGCAGCGACTCCAGGATATTGCTTCGGATATGCGACACGTCAGTACACTGCCCTCACCGCTCGGAAGAGTTCTCAAAGACAAAACACTCGAAAATGGTTTGCATCTGCAGCGAGTAGCCGTTCCATTCGGAGTTATCGGCATGATTTATGAAGCTCGTCCTAATGTGACTTACGATGTTTTCTCACTCTGTTTCAAGAGCGGAAATGCTTGTGTACTGAAAGGAGGAAAGGACGCAAACGCCTCAAATTCAGCGGGTGTCGAACTTATCCACAGGGTGTTGATAACTTTTGGTATTGATCCGAATGTTGTTACACTGCTCCCTGCTACCCATGAAGCTACAGGCGAAATGCTGAATGCCGTGGGCTATATTGACCTCTGCATTCCTCGTGGAGGAAAGAAGCTTATCAACTTCGTCCGTGATACTGCCAAAGTGCCGGTTATCGAAACCGGAGCCGGCGTGGTACATTGTTACTTCGACAAGGATGGCGACCTGGAGATGGGCAAGCGCATCATCACCAATGCCAAGTGCCGAAGAGTGAGCGTATGCAATGCACTCGACTGTCTGCTGATTCACGAAAGCAGATTAAGCGACCTCCCTGCCCTCTGTGAAGGACTCGCCGAGAAGCAAACCAAGATTCATGCTGATGCCAAGGCTTACGAAGCTTTAAAGGGTCACTATCCTGACCCCTTATTATATAAGGCAGAGGAAAGCGAAGCGAAGATGAAAGAGGCTGATGCCAACGTGAAGAGTATCTGGAACACCGAATGGCTCAGCATGCAGATGGGCATCAAGACCGTAGCTTCGGAAGAGGAGGCGCTCGACCATATCGCTAACTACGGAAGCGGACACAGCGAGAGCATCGTTTCCAATGATGAAGCTGCCCAGAAGAAGTTCCAGGCGATGGTAGATGCAGCCTGCGTTTATGTAAACGCTCCAACCAGTTTCACCGATGGCGCACAGTTCGGATTGGGCGCAGAAATTGGTATCAGTACCCAAAAGCTCGGAGCCCGCGGACCAATGGCGCTAGAAGAGATTACCACCTACAAGTGGTTGATTACTGGCCAGGGACAGACAAGAGCCTAACAAGACCCGCTCCGTACCTGCTCCGTACCCTCTCCGTACCAAGTCTTAGTTTCTGCCATGTTTGCAAGGTTTGCATGCAAACTTTGCAAACATCAAGATTCAAGAAGAAAGATTCAAGAGCAATATATATTAGAAATAACAAACAAAAAACGAAATAACAATGAAGACATTCTTTAATGTTGAAGACCTTGGCGACCTGAAAGCAGCGCTCGCCGAGGCACAGGAAGTGAAAGCAAACCGTTTCGGTTATCAGGAGTTGGGCAAGAACAAAACCTTGCTGATGATATTCTTCAATAACAGTCTCCGTACCCGACTGAGTACACAGAAGGCTGCGATGAACCTGGGCATGAATGTTATCGTGCTCGATGTGAATGCCGGTGCATGGAAACTGGAGACAGAGCGTGGCGTTATCATGGATGGCGACAAGAGCGAGCACCTGCTTGAGGCAATCCCTGTGATGGGTAGCTTCTGCGACCTTATCGGTGTGCGCAGCTTTGCCGGTTTAAAAGACCGTGACTACGATTATGCCGAAACCATCGTAAATCAGTTTGTAAAGTACAGCGGCCGCCCAGTCTTCGCTATGGAGACAGCTACCGTTCACCCTCTCCAGGCATTCGCCGACCTCATCACCATCGAGGAGCATAAGAAGGTGGCTCGTCCTAAGGTAGTCCTGACCTGGGCTCCTCATTGCCGTGCCTTGCCTCAGGCTGTACCAAACTCATTCGCCCAGTGGATGAATGCAGCCGATGTAGATTTCGTGGTTACTCACCCTGAGGGATACGAACTCGATCCTAAGTTCGTAGGCAATGCCAAGGTAGAGTACGACCAGAAGAAGGCGCTGGAAGGTGCAGACTTCGTTTATGCCAAGAACTGGAGCTGTCCGGGCGTGAAAGACCCAGCACAATATGGCGAGATATTGAGCAAGGATATGAGCTGGACCATCGACGAGGAGCACATGAGCTGGACCAACGATGGTTGCTTCATGCACTGTCTGCCAGTTCGCCGTGGCTTGATTGTAACCGATGATGTCATCGAGAGCAAGAACAGTCTGGTGATTCCAGAGGCAGCCAACCGTGAGATTTCAGCCGAGGTAGTGATCAAGCGTATGCTTGAATCACTCTAAAGCAGGATATAAGAAAGAGATTGAGGGTGTGTCATAAGAGTTCATGACACACCCTCTTTTTCGTTCTATCCCACATCATCCTATCCCCATTTCTCGGTATTTTCATCTTTTCATCCTGTCTATATTCTTATATCTCAGATATTATCCGTACCTTTGCATCTCGAAAAAAAGACAAGAACAAGATGGACAAATACATAATACTATCACCAGAAGCCAAGGGGACGTTCAATGACCGTCTCAATTTTCTGTATCTGAAACTAGGTAACTATCTCGATACAGAGAAACTGGAAAATCGTACTTTGCAATATTGTAAAGTATTCCTCAGCGACGCCCAGAACCAGACTCAGGATTTAGAAGAGTCACTCCTTTATCAGGAGTATCTGAAAGGCACAAACCTCACTATCGTGGAACAGACTCCACTGAATGGCAGCAAGGTGAGTCTGCTGATCAAGACTACTGATGACGCTACCCCTATCTTATTCCATAGTCTTCGCCTCACAGAGGAAGAAGCGAAGGGAAAGGATTCATACGAACAGACCCGAATGCTTTTCGACAAATACCAGCAACTTATCGCCGGTACAGATATGACGATGGAGCGCAACCTGGTAAGAACATGGATATACGTAACTCATATCGATGTAAACTATCAGGGAGTAGTAGAAGCGCGCAATGATGTTTTCGACCAGCAAGGTCTGACGGCAGAGACCCATTATATAGCCAGTACGGGCATCGGCGGAGCAACATCCGTACGTCATGCATCTGTAGCTATCGACTTTCTGACCGTTCCCGGCATCAGGGAAGAAGACAAGCAATATCTCCAGGCACTCAACCATCTGAATCCTACTCACGAATACGGAGTAGCCTTTGAACGGGGAACCAGCCTTTCTCTGCCCCAGAAGAAACAATATTTCATATCAGGAACAGCCAGCATAGATAAAGATGGAGCAGTTGTATACGAAGGCGATATTATAAGACAAACCGGCAGATTGCTCGAGAACATCGGTGCATTATTGAAGGATGGCGATGCGATGATGAACGATATCCAATACTTTATCATCTACCTGCGCGACATCTCAGACTATCATACCGTAGAGCAACTGATGAATCAGTTTTACCCTCAGATACCACATATCATCGTAGAGGCAAGAGTATGCAGACCGGGCTGGCTGATAGAAATGGAATGCATTGCAGAAAAACAAGAACAGAAATAAATGCTGATAAATGCAGAAATTTACTTTCAAAGAGTAAGTTTCTGCATTTTTTATGATTCATTCTAATATATTTTTATTACCTTTGCCCCTGATAAGTTGCACCTTGGCAAAGAGTAAATGCTAAAACTTCACTACTTATACCAAACAAGATGCACAGATATAAAAACATATAAATCGACAAAAATGAGTGAACAGCAAACAAGCCAGTCTAGTTTTGGCATATATTCGTTATATGCATTGGGAGCCATCGCATGCTTTGTGTTCTTCCAATTCTTCTATCCCTACCATCTGTTTTATCAGGAGCAGAACCAACTGTTCCTGTCATCATGGGATTATCTGACTACTTATCTGGACAAACCGGGATGGCTGGCCTGTCTGGCAGGCGATTTCCTGACCCAGTTTTATTATTTCCGCTATGCCGGTCCTTTCATCCTTACCCTCTGTATTCTTCTTACGGGACATAATGTAAAATGCGCAGTAAGAGATGCAGACATCCAAGGGAAAAAGGCGGCAGATATCGTAGCCTTCATCATGATGATCCTATTGGTATGTTTCAGTTTTCACTACGACTACCGGCTTTGCAGCATTCTGGCAATAGCAGGTGGTGCCAGTGTGTTCCGTGTCAGCACCAAGCTGCTTACTTCCACCCGAATGTTTCTCAAGAAGATAGAGAAGATGGACGACAATCCTTCTGCCGCAGCAGGTTTGGGAACAGCGCATTGGATTACCGCCTTCAGCATCATTGTTTCCGTATTCGTATGCCACTGGTTCTTTGGAAATGGAGTATGGATTTATGGAGCGCTGGTATTTACAGGATGTCTTTCCCACATCAAGAAAGTGGGAACCTACTATCGCCTGGCTGCCCTCGTGATTCCTTTCTTCCTGCTGATGCTGTCCAAGCGTCTCTACTTCTGCGACTTCCAAACCCTTTATACCTATCCGGGGTTCGGAAAGCTGGTAAAACCGCAAATGGATCTGGAGAAAACATTCGCGGTAGACTGTGAATATTACTTCGGTAATTATAATAAGGTTATCAACATCGTAGAAAAGACGGAAAATCCAGACCAATACATGAAGTTCTACTATAACCTCGTGATGGCGCAAAACGGATATCTTCCAGACAACCTGCTGAGATTCCAGAGCAACAACCTGGGTACATTCGATAAACTGGGACCAGACACCCCAACCCTCACCATCAAGACCCTGAACGAACTGTATTGGGTTCTGGGCGACATGACTTTCTGCGAACGTGCCACAATGCTTGCCAATGTCTGCTCTCCGAACAACCGGAATATCAGAATGGTAAAGCGACTTGCCGAAATCAATCTGGTAAAGGGCGACTACGCAGCAACCCGCAAATATCTCCGTATCCTGCAAAAGACCTTCGTATGGAGCAGATGGGCAAACCGTGCCTTCTCATCACTTGGCAGAAAAGCAACAGCCGACGAAAAAGCCCTCCTGCAGCAATACATCGAAAAGCGTCCGTTCATCAACCGGAAGGATACGCTACGACTGAACGAGAATTGCCACACCATCATGTGCGAACTGGCAGAAAGTAATCCGAACAACAAAATCGCCATCGACTACATGCTCTGTAGCGATCTTCTCCTGAAAGACATGGAAACCTTCAAGCGGGATTATGATACTTATTGTCTCAAACTGAAAAACGTTTCCTACGAACGCCTGTACCAGGAGGCTCTCATGATTTATCTGGCGGGAACCAAGGCAAAGCCGGAAGAATGGGCAAAGTATATCAAGCGTCAAGATGTTCTGCAGCGTTTCCATCAGTATAATGAAGAACGGGGCAATCAGGCATTCAGCGATACCTACTGGTATTACTTCGACAAGGCAGAGGTGCCTAAGTTGAACATCAACTGAGGAAATAATTGACGCTAACTGTTTATTAAAGAAGAAAAATGAAATACAAGAATATCCTATACAGTGCCATGACGGGCATACTGTTGCTCGCATCATGTGCCCAGACTCACGAGAATGCTGAGCAGGTAGACCATCTGCCCAACATGTATCCCGACTATGCCGATGTAACAATTCCGGTCAATATCGCTCCTCTCAACTTCGAGATATGCGACAAGAACCTTACCAACATCGAAACCACACTCACGATTGAGGGAGCAGATGCCAACGATGCTGCCAACACTCTTACTGCCACCAGCAACAGCCAGAATCTGAAGTTTGATATGAACGACTGGAAGGCTTTCCTGCAAAAGGCTGTGGGCAAGAATATCAAAGTTCAGATATATTCAAAGAGCAATGAGGGAGAATGGACGGCGTTCAGACCCTTCACCTGGCAGGTAGTGGGCGACAGTCTGGATGCTTATCTCACCTACCGACTGATAGAACCCGATTACGAAGTATGGAACAAGATACAGATTAAGCAGCGCTGCATAGAGAATTGGCAGGAGAAGATTCTCACCGACCACAATCTGCAGGAAAACCGCTGTATGAACTGTCATGCTTTTGGCAACCAGGATTCCAACCTCAGTATGGTATATATAAGAGGTGAAGGCGGAGGAGCCATTCTTAACCGCAACGGCAAGCTGCGCAAGCTGAACCTGAAGAACGCCAACATGATTTCTTCAAGTGTATATTACGGTTTCAGTCCATCGGGCAAATACGTCACTTTCTCTACCAACATCATCATTCCAGCCTTCCATGCCAATCCCGACAAACGACTGGAAGTATATGATTCGAAGAGCGATGTATATGTAGCCGATCTCGACAACAACCGCATCATCTCCTCACCGCTTACCTCCGACAGTACACATCTGGAGACATTTCCTACTTTCTCACCGGACGGGAAATACGTTTATTACTGCGCAGCCGACAGGAAGGGACTTGAAAGTACGAATCTGAAGGGATTGAAATATTCGTTGGTGCGCATCCCATTCGATGAAAAGACCGGGAGTTTCGGAACCAATATAGATACCCTTTACAAGGAGCGTTCAGTCTGCCATCCTAAGATAAGTCCTGACGGCAGATACTGTCTCTTTACGGTAGCCGATTACGGCACCTTCCCTATCTGGCATCCCGAGGCAGACCTCTATATGATGGACTTGCAGACAGGAAAAGTGGATAGCCTCAGCATGGTAAACAGCGAGAAGAGCGATACCTATCACAGTTGGTCGCATACCGGCAGATGGTTTGTCTTTGCCAGCAAACGTGACGACGGACTTTACGGCAAGCCTTACTTCTGCTATGTAGACCGCCAGGGCAAGGCTCACAAGCCTTTTGTTCTTCCACAGAGGGAACCAACCTTCTACGATGATTGCCTGAAGAGTTTCAACATACCGGAGTTGAGCCGCGGCCCCGTTCCATTCGATGCCATCGATATAGAGAATGTAATGAAGCAAGAAGCGGAAAAGTTCAAATAAAAAACAAAAACTTTAGAAAGTAATCCCCCACACGCCCTGAAAGGGCAGAAGCTCCTAGCCCAGGGCATCGCCCTGGGTAATTACGGACACAAACCTGTCGCCCTGTAAGGGCAAAAGCTTTAAAACGCCAATATTTTGACGAAGCTTTTGCCCTTACAGGGCGCATTGCATAATCTTTATATTACCCAGGGCGATGCCCTGGGCTAGGAGCTTTTGGGCCTTCAGCCCGTACATAAACCACTTATAAATTCTGTTATCTAACCTTAGTCGGAATTCTCTTATCACTCATGATTTCATTTCCTGCCGCACGAGCATCCAGCTCTACTGGCTTGGATGTGAAATCTGGGATATTATAAGAATCCAGCAATTCATCGTAGTACTTCTTCGGATTGCGCTGTGGCAGCAAGAATGGCTTGCTAACATTGCCCTTATCATCAATGCAGGCAAGGTAAAGACGGGTATAGAGTCCGTCGCCACGGCGGGATGTAAAGACAAACCAATGTGAATCCTTGCTCCAGTTGTGCCAACTGTCCGTATTCTTACTATTGGCTGCAGCCAGAGGCTTAGCCTGACCTGTCTTCAAATCCAACAACCAGTTATCCGCCTCCTTATGCCAGATAGGGAAACAACCATAATCACTCATTGTAAACATGATGTACCTGCCATCATACGAAGGACGGGGATGGGTAGCACTCTTCCCCAGTTCACGGGCATTGAAGATGGTATCCACCTTGTTTCCAAACTTACCCGTAGCAGCATCGAAACCAATCTTGCAGATATTATACTTGATATTCTTGTAACCGCTTGGGATAGGTTCTGCTGTAGAAGAGCAGAAATAGAGCGTCTTTCCATCAGGCGAGAATACCGGATAAGTCTCGTAATGGTCTTTCGTCATCAGGAGCGAATCCAATATCAACTCATGGGTTGATGGCTGATAAACGAAAACATCCGATGCCTGGTCGAAGACTTCAATTCGCTCATCCTTCACGGCATGGAAACTCTGATGAGTGGTATTGGTGCTGTAGGCGCAATACTTGCCCGATGGATGCCAGTAAGGATAAACCATCGAACCCTTCAGGGAATCATTCTTCGCCTTCAGCCACTCCCGCTTGCCGTTCTGCGAAACCAAGGTAGCACCATGGTCACCACGTACATGGAAGGTAAACTGGTCAGGATTGGTTCTGTTTGCCGTATGACAGTTGAGACAGGCACCCGGTGCCGCCGTATTCTCAAGGATTACCGTTTCCTCAAAGTTACTCAAGTTGCGCTGATAGATGCCCAATTTGCCATACACCTCATAACCAGGAGCGATGCGACGATAAGTCAAGCCCCAGTCGTTCAGCTCGTATGGGCTTACATGGATATCGAAGTCCTTATACTGCGTCCAGTTACCCTTCTTTTCCACATAAACAGTAACTTTCAAATCTCCACCCCTATTTTGAGCAAGCAGATGATGCCATTCATCGATATCGAAATTTGCGTAGTCGCCTTCACTTTGAAGTTCACCTATCTTTGATCCTTCTACCACGACATTAACAGATTCCGCATCTATATCCTCCACATTGAAGTTAAGAGGAGCAATCGTTGCGGGCACAGTAACTCCAATATAATCAGGATAAATCTTTGGAAGTTGATTTGCTTGGATGGGATTGGTGGGTACAAGAATTCCCGGTTTGGACATACAAGAGCCAAGTCCCAACATGCCCCCCATGAGCAATAATCCCATAAAATATTGTCTGATATTCATCATTAATCTATATTATAATCATGCAAAATGTCCAATCAGCAAGAATGCCAACTTAACATTTAACACTTAACATTTAACATTATCAATAAACCTCTTTCATTCCCTCCTTCTTTCTGGCAGCCTCATCAGCCCCCTGCACCATCACATAGTACCAGGCATTGGATACATACGGCTGTTGACTGAGTTGAGGATCCTTCGGATTCTGCATATAGAGCTGAATGAAGTTGAGCGTATTGTTCACGTTCTGTGCATCCACACTATATGGGATGGTACGCGGATCGCTATGTGTCTTCATCCAGTTGCCGATGAGAATCTCCTGGAAGGTACGTGGAATATGGTCGTAACCCACGAATCTGCCCAGCGGATAATACTGCATGAACTTCTCCATATTGCGCTGCAGGAGTTCGTAGCACATCAGATATTCGTATGCCATCCTGTTATGGTTATCATTCAGGAAGAGCAAGCCCAACATCTGGTCCATCTCCCGGTCGCTGAAGAGAAAGTCCTGCTTTTTCTCACGATACTTTCTCAACTTTCCATAAACGGGATGCCGGTTGATAGCCTTCTCATTGCCCAGCAGTGCCATCATCTGGTTAGCCCAGTTGCTATAGAAGAGCGTCTTCTGCAGTCGGCGGAGCAACTTGGCAGCTACCTGATAGTTGCCGTTGATGATTTCGCACTCTATAATCCTGCGGGTCAAGCGGGCACTCTTGCGATAATTCGGTATCGCTTCCTGCGCCTCGAACATATATCTTTCGGCATCATTCACCATACCCAGGCGGAAGAAAATTTCGGCTGTAGATACCGGCGAAATCATATCACGGGTAAAGGTAGGGAACAAGCCCTCGCCTCCATTCTGATAGAACTCGAAAAGACGGTCGGCAAGCATACCCTTCTGGCTCAAGGCAAGATTCACACACGAAACACTGAGCGGTGTGGTTGCCGGCTTCTTCTCAGCCTTCTCAATGATCTTATCCCACTGTTCGGTGCGAACCAGGAAATCATAATCTATCAGGTCGTAGGTCATCTCATCAAAAGATGCCTTGATACCAAACCCTGAAGCCACTATCACCAATACATAGCTCAATACTATGACTACTTTGGATTGCTGCAACTTCTGCAAGGATTTCCGATGGCATGGAATCATCCCCAGGAAAGGAATCACAACAGCCCATACCATCACAACAAAAGGCAACGGAGATATGGCACCCGGATAGCGATAATAATTAAGTCCGGCAAAGATGCGATACAAAGGATATTGCAAAGTCTGCGTGGTCAATAAAATCCAGGCGATAGTAAGAATAAGAATGCCGGCAGAATAGCCTATTCCGGAAAAAACATTTCCCTTCTGCTTGGCATTCTTCAGCGTATCACCTATCATCAGGGCGGCATAAAGGAATACCACCGGTCCCAGGAACCAATAAACCAATGCCGTGCTAACCAGTTCGAACACCACCTTTACCAACCGGTTGTGGAATCGGTTATGAATCCATCCTATTACTAAGGCTCCGAAAAGTGCAACTACAAAAGAGAGCAACACATTCTGGTCGCCCATGGCACACCATAAGGCGATACTTGGAAGGAAACTCAGGAGATAACCCGGGAAATCATGCCTTGCTCCATATTGTTTCATCAGTCCCCATACGGCAGCCTGAATGCCCATCAGCAGCAAAGCGATGATGGCACCACCCAACACAGGCATATAATAGAACTGTACCAGAAACTCACTGATATAGTCAGCCAATCCTCCCGGCAGTACAATGCGCTCCAGGAAATAGCCGGTATCAAAGAGAAACATCTGATACTGTTCCTGAAAGCAGAGTCCACCTACGAATGGCACTGCCCAAAATATCACGACCGCCACACCGAAGAGCAGCGACAGCAGCGGTTTCCAAGTTTTTATCATCAAATTCTTCATGATTCTCTAATCTAAATTTTTATTCGTTTATTCTCTCACAGTCACTTTCGGACGATCATCCGAAAAAATCTGATTGCGGGTTTCCTTTATATCCAGTTCCACCTTAGTCTTTGTGAAATCCGGTACATTATAGGCATCAAATAGCCCATGATAATATTTCCACGGATTGCGCTGCGGAAGAAGGAAAGGTTTGGTTGCCTTACCCTTATCATCAATACTCGAGATGTAGAGACGGGTATAGTTTCCGTTACCACGCTTGCTGACGAAGACAAACCAATGCGAGTTGCTGCTCCAGTTATGATAGCTTTCGCTCATCTTACTGTTCACCGCTGTCAGCGGATAAGTCTGCCGGGTCTTCAGGTTCATCATCCAGAGATCAGCATCGGGTTGCACAATAGGGAAATTGCTTCTGCTGCACTGTGTATACATCAGCCATTTTCCATCATACGACGGACGAGCCAAGACGTAACTCATATTCGTCTTCGGACCATTCAGCAGCGTATCCACTTTTTCTCCCAACTTCCCCGTTCTGGCATCGAAAGGAATACTTACCAGCGAGCACTTCACTTTCAGATACTCAGCCGGTACACGGCAAGCTTTCGAAGTACTATAATATAAGGTATTGCCATCTGCACTGAAAGCAGGGAATATCTCCAGCCAATCGGGAGTCATCAGTTTCTGGTCTGTTACCAGCTGATTGTTACGCGTATCCAGTACCACGATATTACTGAAGTCGTGATAAACTTCTATCGGCTTGTAAGTTCCCACGAAGAAACACTGGTGAACGGCATTGGCAGCATAAGCCACATAATTGCCTTCCGGATGCCAATAGGCATAGCTTCCAGCAGCCTTGGTAGAATCGGTCTTGGTATCTATCCATTGCTGCTTGCCATCCTTCATAATCAGGGTACCTCCACCCTCACCACGTATCTGGCAGGTCAGTTGTCGGGCATCAGTACGATTGGCTGTATGGCAATTGAAACATCTACCCGGCAAGGCGGTTTCTGTCATGATAGCCGTTTCATCAAAGGTATGGATATCGCGCTGATAGATGCCGATGTTGCCACCCACTTCGTAGCCGGGAGCGATACGGCGATAGGTCAAACCGTAATCATCCAACCGATAAGGACTCACCATCATCTGGAAATCCTGATATTGCTTCCACTTGCCATCCTTACGGGTACAGACGGTAAAAGAGATGCTGCCACCGACGTTCTGCTCAGTAAGCTGATGCCAGTCTTCCACATCGAAGTCAGCCCATTCACCACAGACATACAGTTCTCCGCCCTTGCTTCCTTTTGCCACGACATCCACCACATCTACGGTATCACCTTTGATATTGAAGTTCATCGGAGCAATATCAGTAGGAATGGTCACCCCAATATAGTCTGGATAGATGCTAGGCTTACGATTCACCATGGTAGGATTCTCAACCGATGGAGTACATGCGGTTATCCCCATCCATACGGCGATGAAAGCATAAATTATCTTTTTCATTCTTCGCCTCCTTTCTGTTTACTCATCATTCGTTTTACGTATTCTGCGTATGGCGAACCTGGCACATTACCTTGATTCTGTATGCACTTCACGGCATCCTGATAACCCACAGGCATCTGCATATAGCCACCATATTGCTGTACCCAACTGCCATAACGCATGAATCCCTGGATATCTCCCTTCAAGAGCATCTGCCCCATGAAATAGTCGAGCGCCATTTTGTTTTCCGGATTGTTGATGAAGAGCAATCCCATCATCTTGTCAATCTCACCATAACTATAAATCATCTCCGTCTTGAAGCGCATTCTTCTAGCCCTTCCCAAATCAGAATCATGACTGATAGCCGTATCATTGCCCAGCATCGCTTCCATCTTCACAGCCCAGTCATGATAGAAGAGCGACTGTTTCAAGAGATCGATATTCTTACGTGCAACGGCATACTTGCCATTCACAATCTGACATTCGGTAATGCGCTTCATCAATCTGCCACTCATCTTTCCATTCAGGATGGAAGCCTGCAAATCGCTGGCATAGCGAAGAGAAGAGTTCACAAGACCCAGACGCCAAAAGGCTTCCATCGTAGGATACATCGACATGTTATCGCGGGTACGGGGAGCCAGCAAGGCATCTTCCCCACTCTGATAGAAAGAAAACATGCGGTCGGCAAGTTGACGGGTCTGAGCAAGAGCAAGATTTACGCAGTTGCTGGTATAGAACACCTGTACCTGATTCTCCTGCGCATCATTGATGATATCTTCCCACTTCCCGTTACGCACCTGTTCGTTCTGCTTGAGCAAAGCATAGAGGTCCTTGTCATATCCCCATTTCTGACCCGGATACTGCATAGGCACGCGATAATAGTTGATACCTGTCATCACAGACATCAGTGGATATTGAACCAGAAGGGTACTATAGCAAATCAGCTGGATAGCCAGGAGATAGAGAATAGACAAAAGATAGGTAATCGAAACGGAAGGGAGTTTGCCTTTCTTCACTTTTATCAGGAAAGAAGCCACACGGAGGAAGACATAAAGCCAGGTTGCCCCGCCTCCAATCAGCCAGAATATGACGGGTATCAGAAGTACATCTGCCCACGCTATCCTTGCTCCCCATCTTCTGGTAGCAAGATTCATCAACCATGTTGACAGCAGGGCTAAGGTCAGAGCTACCGGAAAAGACAGGAGCACTTCGATATCTCCCATCACTTCCAGCAACAGGATAGAAGGAAGAAGAGCTATGAGCATTCCATACCACTTCAATGGTTTGGCTGTATAACTCCTGATTACCTGATAGGTAAGCGACAGGAAAGCCACGAAGAGAAAAGTCAGAATGGCAGCACCCAAAACTGGAACATAATAGAACTGTACCAGGAACTCGCTGATATAATCAGCCAAACCACCTGCCACACTCAAGTCATGCCAAAAGTAGTCGGCAGACCAGAGAAAGAGCTGGTTCTGCTCTTGGTAACATAAGGCTTGTGGATAACCACAATACCAAAAAAGGAAGATGCATAAGCCGAACAATGCGACCAGAGTCATTTTCCCATATCTAGAAATGAACTTTTTCATGTACTCAATAGATTAGTCCGGATACCCATTTTTATCAACATCTTCTACAGCAGGCAACCTACTTGGCAGAAGGATACATGTTCTGAAGAAAATCCTTAAACACTCCAGCAGGCTGACGCTTGAGGAAGGCGATGTTATATTCCTTCAACTGGTTCTGTATCTCCTTACCCTTGGTCATCAGCAACTGGTCAGAGCCTTCCTGACGGGCCTGCATACGAAGCTGGTTGTAGGTTCTGTTAAACTTCATAATCTGATCTTTCCATACCTGGAGAGAATCGTTCTGAGAAGTTCCCCCGGAAATACTGTTGGCACCAACCGTAACCTTGATGTCGCCCGGTTCGGAAACAACCAGCAAGTCCTGAACCCCATCACGATAGTGATAATCTACGCGAATCACCTTCATCTCTGTAGTATCGGCAACAAATTCAAACTTGCCGTCCTTGATGACAACAGAGTCTACATGGGCAGCATCCTGCAGTCCGAACATAGGCACAAGGAAAATCTTCTTGCCATCCCATCGGTTCGATTCCATCGTACCATGGATACGGCAATTTCCCTTTTCGGCAGACTTACAACCTGCCATTACTACCATACTCGTAACGGTCATCAGAGCGATAACCATCAATAACATCAATTTCTTCATTATACTCTTAGGTTTAATGTTTATCATCGTTGTTTACTTACAGTTCCATATTGGTTTATGGACTCGTATCAGAAGTTTCTCTATTCACATACAAAAGTACAATAAAAACTCGTAAACACCAAATTTTTTCTGCATTTATACAAGATAGTACAGAAGAAAAGCAATAAAAGTCAAATCCTGCTAACCTAATGAAACGAAAAAGCCCCATTCTCTATTTCGCCCCCAACTTGGGGGTGAAGAACCAAAAACTCTTCACTCTTCACCTTATGCCCTGAAACGCCCATAAACAGGGCGTTTCAAGGGGTGAAGAGTTATCAGCGACTCTTCACCCACTCTTCACCACTCTTCACCTAGGCACGAGGTTTCGAGGCTTCGAGGCATAAGAAGAAACTCAAATCCGCCAAACAGAAAGGTGAAGAGTGGTGAAGAGTAGGTGAAGAGTAGGTGAAGAGGGCCCAAACACTCTTCACCTCTCGGAATGCCGATAAACACAGGGGATTCCGAGCGAAAGGTGAAGAGTGAAGAGTATTTCTTCGTAAGCCTTGTATAAAAACGAAACAAAGCCATTTGGGATGGCTGTTCTAGGCAAACAGCCCACAAGCAGCTAAAGCGCCAGTAGGCTGTCTGTGGTTTGCCAGTTAACTGTCTGTATTAAACAGCCTGCTTTTTGCCAATTCACAACAGGTTAAAACAGACAAATAAGAACAGCATTCAGTATATAAAAAAAGAAAAGCCCCGGCTGTAATCACTACAGCCGAAGCCTAACCTAATCGTTATACTTACTTGTTTTTATCTAACTGCTTCAACAAGGATTACTGCTAATGCCCGCACGAACATAGAGATTGGTACTTATCTGGCGACGTAACTCACGAACAGACCATGTACATTTGATACACTCCTGCTCATAGAAGTAACGAGCAAGAGAATCATCAACAGCCATTATCTCCACAATATGAGAGAAAGACAACTTAGCAATTATCAATTTACCCGAAGTTTTCAATTGGTCTAACACTGTCGGACTTTTTTCCTTTTCAAGTTTTGTGCTCAAAAAGTCCGACAGTGTCGGACTTTTTGGAATACCCTCGCAATTAGATAATGGAACATTCAAAAAGACAAAATTATCCTCCATCTGTGGATAAAGCAGATAAAAGTTACGAGCATTTTTAAACAGTGTAACATTTAATCCCTTTCGATTTACCCGTTCCTCCAATTTCTTTAGAAGTTGCGAACCATACTCAGCACGATCTTTGCCGTGCTGTTCAAACAGTAGCCGATGAGCCAATTGCGCATCGTCTGCATACGATTGATAGCTTTGACGGCACAAGTTTGTGCTGCATCATGAGTACTTTGAATCACATGCGTCAACTCCACGAAAGAGTGTTCTCCATGCTTCCAATCATCAACAGGAAGTTCCATCCCATCATGATTATAAATAATAGAATCTTTTGCCATAGCAGCCAACATTTAAACCATTCCGCAATGGTACGACAAATAATTGAATATACCAAACATTTCGGATAAAATTTCAGCATAGGGCAAAAAGAAAAGCCCCGACTGTAATCACTACAGCCGAGGCCTAACCTTATTTATATTATAATCACAACGATTATTTCATTAAAACTTATTTATTTGGAATCTTCTTAAAGTTCCAGAAGAAAGCTGTACCCCAATCACCGGCTCCTGGCTCCTCAGCGCAAAGGCGAAGGTTATTTGCATCAGCCTTCAAGATATGGTATGAATACTGTCTCTGGTTTCCTACATTAACCATGATACCCATCAATGGGATAGTACCAGAGAAGTTCATAGTACCAATATCCCAACCTGCCTTTACGACATCTTCATTAACAGACACACGGCCAGTCTCACCACGGCTAGTGTTTACACCTTTAGCCAAATCCAAAGAGAACCAACCATCCAGACCATCCTTAGGAAGGTCTTTAACCGTAGCTTGTTCGTCAATCTCATTAGCGTGTACAACCCACCAATTTGGACCAGAGTGTTCAAGGAATGCACCATTGCCCCAAACACCATCAGAAGCCTCAGTATCCCATGTCCATGTACAAGTTGTATATCCGCCATTGCCATCACCAAAGATGTCACTATAAATCTTTGGAAGGTCTGTAAACTCAGAAACTGTTATAGACTTTGGTGCAGATTTAACAACACTTCCATCCCAATTTTTGGTTTCAACATAGAAAGAACGCTCACCAGCCGGTGGCACTACTTGAACTTTTACATTTGTACCTTGGCCCAACATTGTACCATCACTTGCATCAAACACTTGGATATAGCGTGATGGAGATGTACAGATCGTCAGATTATTATTTCCATCGCTCTTTGCTGTAATCTGCAAACCATTTGACAGCTCTTCTGAAGTAACAGATGCATCAGGTCCCTCATTATCATGTGATGGGTCGCAAGCTACAACTGTCAAGGCTAAAGCTGCCATTGCCAAAAATATCTTTTTCATATTGTATTCTATTAAGTTTGTTTATAAACGACAAATTACCATTTCTGATACTCAGAAGTTGCATCTGTCCAACCTTCATTCTGCACTACTGTACCCAATGCCACCTGATTGTCTGGCATCTTCTGGAAGCCGGCAGTTGCGTTATAACGTGCAGCATATCCACCATTATGAGCTTCATTCTTGCTAGGTTGACCATTATAATAAACAGGCTGGTTTGTCTGTCTATCAAGAGCAGCAGCAGCAATATGCCAACGACGAAGATCATTCCAACGAATACCCTCGCAAGCCAACTCCCAACGACGTTCATTCTGCAATGCTTGCAAAGAATAAGCACCAATAGGTGAAAGACCTGCACGTTTGCGTACTTCATTAATGCCGCCTACATCTTCCTTCAGCTCACTTTGCATCAAGAGGACCTCGGCAAAACGCATCAATACCAAGTCGTGAATATTATCCAACTGCATATTGTTATCAGTAGCAGAAGGCCATCCACCTGCAAACATAACATACTCAAAGTTACCTACATAGCTACCATCATCTTTTTTAGCAGTAATAGGGGCCCATTTCTTGCCATAATAATCAGTTTCCTGTACGAAACCATCGCCACCACCCTTAGTATAGGTAGTAGATTTAGTCCAATCCTGTACAGTAGCATCCAAGCGAGGATCGTTTGGCTCAATACTTTTCCAGTCTGCAACAAGATTAGGAGCCACAGGACCTGCGCCCCACCCCTGACCAAACGGGAATGTATTAGCATAATCCTGACCGCCACGAACACCAAAGTGAAGAGCATATTGGTTACTATAGCCAATACCATTGTAACCATTGGCACCGGTATTCCAATTTGCATGCTTATTAAACTTGATAGAGAACATACGCTCAGTCTCGTCAGGATTAGAGTTTCCATTTTCATCATCCTCGACCCACTTCAGAGCGTTTCCGTCTTTATCTTTGGCATCCTTGGTATAATCATAATCCTTTACCGTACACTTATTTGTGTATGCCCAAAGATTACGGAAATCACCAACCAACTTGTAGCCTGAATTATTGACACAATCGTCAATATATCCAATTACATCCTGCTTTGTCAAAGTAGTTCCATCAGGAAGATCAACAGAAGTCAATGGACTATAATTTGTACTCGTCAAATCAGCAATAGTAGATCCATTGCAGAAGAAACCTGTATAGAACAACCAAGCGCGACCGAGCATAGCTTCTGCGCAATACTTGTCAACATGTCCATCAGTTTTTCTTACTGCAGGCATTGTTGCACTAGCATCACGAAGATCCATCAAAATCTGTTTCCAAACATCTTCTATGTTGCCTTGTTTAATCGCATCACCACCAGGAACCGTTCTCAATGGAACATTTCCATACATTGATGACAACTCATAATAATAGAATGCACGAAGGAACTTTGCCTCTCCCAGAAACTGAGTCTTCAATTCATCAGACATCGAAGTATTAGGGAGTGCAGCTATCAATGTGTTAGCTCGATTAATACCTTCATAACGCTGCTTATAAAAGTCGTTAGTCATGTTGGCATTGTAGTTGCAAATCAAATCCTCTGCTTGCATCAACTTATCGTTGTGGCCACCACCGCCTAAACAATCATCACCAGCCAACTGTGCAAAATAAAGGAAACTCTCCTGTGGATTTGTATTTACAAGATTCAAATTCTGGTATATACCAGCAAGAACCGCCTCACCATCTTCCTGTGAAACAGGGAAGTTACTAGTTGACAACTCACCCACATTCTGCACATCATCGATGTCGCAAGATGCGAAGCTGAATGCCATTAAGGCTGAAGCTACTAATATATTTATTTTTTTCATTGCGTAATCAATTTTAGATTAGAACTTAACATTTACACCAACCATATAGGTACGAGGCTGAGGATAGTTACCGACATCAACACCTGTTACCCAAGATTCACCTGAGTTGAGTGCCATACCATTTTCTGGATCCATACCCTTATAACCTGTAATGGTAAAGAGATTCTGTGCTGCAAAGTAGACACGAAGCTGAGAGAATGGACTATTCTTCCAAATCTTAGTAAAGTCGTAACCTACCGTCAAATTCTGAAGGCGGAAATAACTAGCATTTTCGATATAAATATCAGAGATTTGCTGCCAGTTAGGACCTTCGTTCATCTTGGCTAAGAGAGGATACTTATTAGAAGTGCCTTCACCATGCCAGTAACTAAATACTTCTGTAGTATAGTTCTCTGCCTCACCATCAGCAAACTTGCGGAATGAGCGTGCTACTTGCTGACCCAATGCAGCATATCCAACAACGGAAATATCAAATCCCTTGTAAGACGCTCCAAGATTAATACCCATTGTTACATCAGGATGAGGATTTCCGATATCTGTTTTATCATCAGAAGTGATTCTTCCGTCACCATTGGTATCGACAAACTTCAAATCACCAGGTTTAATGCTTGCACCTTGCAGAGAATTTGCAGCATCACCATTACAGTTCTTATCCAAATAAGCCTGAACATCTGCGGGATTCTGCATAACTCCATCTGTCTTGTATCCCCAGAAATAGCCAATAGGATGACCAACCTCGAAACGAGCAATTACGCCTGTACCCTGAGAGAGGAGATCATTACCACCATCGTTATAATTCTGACTAGAGTTGATTGCAGTAACCTCATTGTGGTTGTATGCCATATTCCAACCTACATTATACTGGAAGTCCTTACCAATTTTGTCATTCCAATTAAGTGCAAGTTCGATACCCTTATTCTCTACAGTACCGGCATTCTTTTTCATGGTTGAGAAACCAGTAGTAGCATCTACAGGAACATCTACCAACAAGTCCTTTGTTTTCTTGTCATACCAATCGAAAGTAAAGCCAAGGCGACCTCTCAAGAAACGTGCATCCAAACCAATATTTGTCTGTTCAGAAGTTTCCCAAGTCAACTCCTGATTCTCCAAACGAGAAGGAGAGGCACCACTCACGAAACTATCTTTTGAGCTGTTGAAAGAATAATAGCTTGTAGAATTGTAAGCAAATGTACTCTGCCACTCAAAATTAGAAACAGTCTGAGCATTACCATTCTGTCCCCAACCTGCACGAAGTTTCAAGAAATCAAGCCAGGAAGCTGTCTTAGCCATGAACTTCTCGTTAGAGATAACCCAACCTGCGGATACTGATGGGAAATAGCCCCAACGCTTACCTGGAGCGAATTTTGAGTTACCATCGGCACGCATGATAGCAGAGAGCATGTACTTCTCATTAAAGTTATAATTTACACGACCGAAGTAAGACATACTTCTTGAATCAGAGTTAGGAGAACCTGATACAGTAGCCGCTGTTCTATCCTTCATAAAGTCCATGTAGGCATGAGTTAAGTCTCCAAATACCGAATTCGTAGTATTGGCAGACAAGCTGAAGCCAAAGTCAGGACGACTCTCACCATATTCAGTACCAACCAAGATATCGAAATTATGCTGCTTATTCAAATCAAACTTATAGTTCAAAGTATTGGTTGTACTCCATCCCCAACTTGTTCCAATTTGGTTAGTTGCATTATCAGTTTTACGATATGTATCAGCAGTCATCTCATTTGCTGAGAATATTGGGAGATATGCACGCCATGTCCAAGTATTCTGATTGTAGTTCAACTGTCCACGATATGTCAATCCCTTGATAGGAGAAATCTCCAAATAACCAGTAGCATGCAAGTTTTGATTGATACTCTTATTGTTACCAGACTGACCGTTAACCATTTTCATGATAGGGTTAGAAGTATAAGCATTATAACTCTGCCAACCATCAGTACCTGAAGCCTTTATATCATTCCAATCAAAATATCCACCATCCTTGTTGTAAATAGGAACACATGGATTTGCACGAAGCATATTTGAAAGTTCATTGCTATATTGGTTACCAATCTGAAGACCTTGAGTCTGCTTATGCTGGTAATAAACATTTTCACCAATCTTCACGATATCACGTCCCTTAGCATTACGGTAAATAACATGCTCCGAATTAATGCGGAATGTAAATCGACGGAAATCAGACTTAACAACCTTGCCGAATACACCATCCTGATACTGATAACCTGTACCTACAGAGAATGTCGAACGATCAGAACCACCAGTTACGTTCAAGGCATGGCTTGTAGTAACTGCATTCTTATTGCGAATTGCGTCGACCCAATCAGTACCTGCATTAGTACCATCATTGTATGCCTTCAGTAAGTCTTCATCAATATATTTAGACCAATCCCATTGTGCTGCTCCACTATTGTAGCGTATCATGTTCTGAACATCCATATACTGCTTAGCTGTTAACAACTGTGGCAAACGGTATACATTTGACCAACCAACATTGGCATCATAAGTAACCTGTACCTTACCCTGCTTACCCTGCTTGGTAGTTACAAGAATAACACCATTGGCTGCAGCAGAACCATAGATGGCACAAGATGCAGCATCCTTCAAAACATCAAGACGCTCAATGTCGGCAGGGTTCAAACTATTGATATCGCCAGCAACGCCATCGATAATATAAAGAGGAGCTGTATTGCCGTTGGTACCGGCACCACGGATAGAAATCTTAAATCCATCACCTGGCTGACCTGAGTTTGCCTGGATATTTACACCAGGAGTCTGGCTCTGCAAGGCGCCCAACACCTGTGTGGTATTCATCTTCTGAATATCATCACCCTTTACCTCAATGGTAGCACCGGTAACGAGCTTCTTCTTCTGAACACCATAACCTACGACAACAACTTCATCGAGAGTCTTGTCGTCTGTCTTCATTGTAATTTTAAGACTAGACTGGTTACCTACAGCAATTTCCTGTTTCTGGTAACCGATATAGGTAATTACAATAGTAGAACCAGGCTTTACGTTCAAGGTAAAGTTACCATCAAGATCTGAAACGGTACCATTACCAGGGTTGCCCTTTTCTACTACACTTGCACCAATAATAGGACCTTCTGCATCGCTCACATTACCGGTTACTTTCTTTGCCTGCTGTACAGCATTTACGCTCTGACTAGGAGATGCCGCCCATGCTTCAGTTGTATAACTCAAGCCTAACGATGCTAACGCTCCCACAAGCAGCATTGATTTTTTTAAGTTCAAATTCATACTTTAGTACTTTCTAGGTTGAATAGAATTAAACGTTTGTTGACTCAGACTATCATAATAGTCATTCTTTTAGTTCCCGACATATCTATCAGATACGAAGGAAACAAACAGGTTAAGTTGAATTCATCTTCATAATGGTTATTGTTTACGTTTATATTGTTTATTGTTGTTTCATTTCATCATCAATCTGAAGTCATTTCTAGTGGAACTATAAGTGACAAACAGATTTACGATTGCAAAGTTACATTTCTTTTACGAAAAAAGCCGATACTATTTTGCTAATTTGAAGTATTATTTTGATTTTAGTTATTTTTTTTAATAAATCCCGATAAACACTAAAGATTTATTAAAATTCTGTGTTTTCCTTACACTTATTATATATGTATGTTTTGTTAACTCGGAGCAAAAAAGTATTACCTTGCCGCTATTGAGCAGCAAGGTAATTACGTACAGGATTGGCATACATCTCGAGAATTCTCTCTCTCAAGTAAGCTTCATCCTTATTTGGAAGGTCAATTTTCGCAAGCTGACCAGCCATATATTTTTCAAATTTTGCCTTATCTTCGGCAGTATATTCAGCCTGATGAGCAGTTGAGTTTTCAAGCAAATCAAGAGCCACATAGTTGCCCGGATAGAGGCGGTAGTTCTTGAATATCTGCTCATCCATATAGGCTGCTACCTTATTATATATATCCTGCTTAGGCATATCAGGATCAAGACTGTCCAGATAATCATCAAGACATGGAGCTGCATGATAATGCACATGACCCTTATAACCGAAGATACCGGTCTGCATGCTTACCAGGTCATCCATTGGTCCCTTCTTCCAGTCGGCATTATCGCGCTTCTGCTGGAACTCCTTTGCCTTCAGGAAATCACATGGATCATATTCGTAACTGATAGAGAGCGGTACAAGATGAAGCTGTTTCAGGCGGTCGATAATGCTACCCTCGCCTCCCATCGACATCATCTGCAGAATACTCTTTTGGGTGCGGTCATTACTGTCCTTGGCTCTACCCTCGCGCTGGGCTATCCAGATATTCTCGTTCTTCTCCTTGATGGCGAAATGCATATAGTCAGAGAGTCGCTTGCTCGACATCAGCATCTGTCGCATACTCAGGGCACGCTCTACGATAAACGCCTTGTTGACACGTACCAGGTCCTTGACCCAAGGAAGAGAAAGGAGATTATCACCGATGGCAATCTCGCAAGTGGTCTTAAAACCGTTATCGATAAGAAGGACATCGAGGATGGCTGAATCGAGCACGATATCACGGTGATTACTGATGAAAGTATAATTACGGGTATTATCGAGCGATGTACAATCCATCTCGCAGCCTGTTGCTGCCTTCTTCAGAATACCATGAACAAAATCGTAAGCAAAAGCCAACTGGAAATCCAGATTGGTTTTACATGCCTTCAACTTCTGGGCAATCATCTCGAAAGGTACTTGTGGATAGAGATAGGCAAGCACTTGTTTAAACTGATCGTTTGAAAGCAAACGGTCGAATACCTCTGGGAGATCTTCAGGCTCCCAAGGACGGATGGTATCAAATTCTTGAGGGATATTCATAATATATACCTATTAATATATATATGGCTCTGCGAAAAAATCGCAGAACCATATATGAGTTTGTTATTCTAGAACTGATTCTCCACAATTTCGCTGAGCACATCCTTGATATCAAGACCTGCTGCACGAACCTGCTGAGGAATGAAACTGGTAACGGTCATACCTGGAGTGGTATTGATCTCCAGCATGTTCACCTTGTCTTTACCATCCTTATCCTTAGAGATGATATAGTCGATACGGATGATACCGTTGGCATGAAGAATGTCGTAGATGCGTGATGTAGTCTTGGCAACCTCTTCTGCAGTCTCAGGAGAGAGACGGGCTGGAGTGATTTCCTGTACCTGACCATTATACTTGGCATCGTAATCGAAGAACTCGTTGGTGGTAACCACTTCGGTAGCCGGCAACACAACGCTCTTCTCGGCTGTCTTGTAGATGCCCTGTGAAATCTCTGTTCCATCAAGGAATCCCTCAATCATTACCTCATTGCTCTCCATGAAAGCCACACGGAGGGCTGGAGCCAGCTGGTCAGCATTCTTCACCTTGCTCACACCAAAGCTACTGCCGTCAGCAGCAGGCTTTACGAAACAAGGCATTCCGATGCGCTTGGCTATCTCTTCTTCATCATAAGCTTCACCGCGACGGAGCAAGATACTGTCTGCTACGTTTATACCGAAACCGCGCAGATAATTATTGAGCACATACTTATCAAAAGTCATTGCCTCTACCAGAACACCGCTTGTAGAGTATGGCAGATGGATGAGGTCGAAGTAGCCCTGCATCACACCATTCTCACCAGGCTGTCCGTGGATGGTGATATAAGCATAATCGAAATAGACATGCTTGCCGTTCATAACGAAAGAAAAATCGTTCTTGTCAATCTCGATAGTCTCACCATTATCCAAAGCAACATGCCAGTCGGTGCCCTTCACATCGACGAGATAAATATTGTAGCGCTCTTTATCAAAGAAAGAGTACAAACCCTGTCCTGAGCGCAATGATACGTCGTGCTCAGAAGAATCACCACCACATACGATGGCTATCGTTCTCTTGCTATTTTCCATAATTACTAAATATTTTTGAATGTATCTTGTGTGGTGCCAGCGATGAAGCCGCGCCACTTTTCTATTAATTGTCTAAAATCTTCCGGCCACTCACTGTCAAAATCCATCTGCTGCTTGGTTGTAGGATGCACGAAGCCGAGTGTCTTGGCATGGAGAGCCTGACGCGGACAGAGTTTGAAGCAGTTCTGGATAAATGCCTTGTAGCTGCTACTGCGCTGACCTCTCAGAATCTCTGTTCCGCCATACGTTTCGTCCATAAAGAGCGGATGACCGATATGCTTCATGTGGGCACGAATCTGATGGGTACGGCCTGTTTCAAGCACACACTGCACCAAGGTGGTATAACCGAAACGCTCCAACACCTTGTAATGCGTAACCGCCGTCTTGCCTATTCCGCTGTCCGGATCGAAGACCTTCATACGGAGGCGGTTCTTCGAATCCCGGCCGATATTGCCTTCTATGCGACCTTCATCTTCTACAATATTGCCCCAAACGAGCGCATTGTAACTGCGATGGGTAGTCTTGTTAAAGAACTGCTTACCCAGTGCGGTCTTTGCCGTAGGAGTCTTTGCCACAACGAGCAGTCCGCTGGTATCTTTATCGATACGATGCACCAAGCCCACTTCCGGATCATTGGCATCAAACTCAGGCATATCCCTTAAATGCCAGGCTACCGCCTGAATCAAGGTTCCATGAAAGTTGCCCGCACCCGGATGCACCACCATACCTGCTTCCTTGTTGACCACCATCAGCTGATCGTCTTCATAAACCACATTGATAGCGATTTCTTCAGGTTTGATACTCGTTTCGTGACGAGGACGATCGAGCATCAGAGTAACCAGATCATTAGGGCGCACCTTATAGTTGCTCTTTACCGGTTTACCATTGACATGGATGAATCCGGCATCAGCAGCCTGCTGAATACGGTTACGGCTCTGATAGGCCATCTTATCAGCCAGGTACTTATCGATGCGGACCGGATCCTGGTTGGCATCCACCTGAACCTTCCAGTGCTCATAGAGTTCATCTCCTCCTTCACCAGAAGCTGCGGTTCCTTCCTCCACCTGGAGTTCATCATCCAGTTCGTCCATATCTCCTGCATCATCAAACCCGAAGTCATCCTCTACAGGAGCATATACCTTATTATATATATAATCTAAAAATATCATTCGTATTACTATTGAATTCTTCACTCTTCACTTTTCATTTCTCCTACTCCACCACTTCCTTCTGGTGGTGCTCATGCGAAGGAGCAGGCTCTGTGGCTTCCGTACCAGGAACCACCTCGAAGTTGTCTTCATGAGTTTCTCCGCTCATGTCACCTTCGCCTTCCATCACATCTTCTTCGCCGTGATAAACCGGATCTACCACATCGATAGAATCATCAACGCTCCGTTTACCATTACCAACCTGTATGACAAGCACATCATCGATAGAAACCTTATCACCAGCTACAACATGCTTACCCTTAACGAGGATACCATAAACCCAATCCTCTTCGCCAGGAATATATTCAGGTGTACCCAGTTTGAATCCCATAGCAGTAAGTTTAGCCATTGCCTCTCGCAACGAACTGTTGTCAATGACATCAGGAATGGTGATACGTGGAGAATGATCAGAATTGATGGTAACATAGATAACATGTCCCGACTTTACCACTTCTCCGAAAACCGGAGTCTGCTCCAGAATGACATCAGGCGGCAAAGAGCGGACATATCCCGTATCCGTTACAACAATTTCCAATCCCGCATCGTCGAGGATATGTGTAGCATCATCGATATTCTTATATCGAATATCCGGCACACGGATGGCCTCACCATGATGGGTATAGATATCGATGCCATACTTGACACCGACACAGAGCAACACCAGTACCAGAATCATGGCACCGATATTCCCCCAAAGGTACTTACTCTTAAACTTATTTATAAACTCTGATGAAGTCATATATTATTTTTTGGTGCAAAGATACAAGTATTTGGGGGAAGAACAAAATAAAAAGGAAAGTTTTTGCACTCTCACCACCTATTTTATGATATAAAAACAAAACATCTTTGTTCCCAAAAGAGCAATCTCAGAAAAGAAAGGGGCGTTATAAACAACAAAAAGCAGCAAAGAATACATCCTTGCTGCTTTTAATGTCATCGTCAACAGACGAATCTTTCCTCGGAATTACTTTCCGTGGTGCTCGTCAGATACAGTTAACTTCTTACGGCCATGAGCACGGCGAGAAGCCAATACGCGACGACCATTCTTAGTTGCCATACGCTCACGGAAACCATGCTTGTTTACGCGACGACGATTGTGAGGCTGAAATGTTCTTTTCATTTTTCTTATTTATTTTTTAATTAATATTCTTCACAAAAGTGCAAAACACGCCCTTTTTGGGCTGCAAAATTACGCATATTTTCTGAAATAACCAAGAAAACTACCAAATTTAGCTTAAATATTTATGTTTTTTTCGATATTTCCTTTGATTTTTCATGTTTTTGCCGTAACTTTGCACTCGATTTTGAGATTATTGTAATAACATTCAAGATAAACAAGAAATGATTAATTCACAGGAAATTAAGATTGGTACTTGCATCCGCATGGATGGCAAAGTATGGGTTTGCATCGACTTTCAGCACAGAAAGCCAGGTAAAGGTAACACCGTAATGAACACAAAATTGAAGAATGTTGCCGACGGTCGTGTATTGGAACGTACATTCCAGGTAGGTTTCAAATTGGAGGATGTTCGCGTTGAGCGCCGTCCTTACCAGTACCTCTACGAGGACGCTACTGGTTGCATCTTCATGAACCAGGAGACTTTCGAGCAGGTGCCTATCGCTAAGGAGAACGTTACTGGTGGCCAGTACATGAAGGAGGGTGACGTCGTTGAGGTGGTTACTGATACAACTGATGGTACTATCCTCTTGGCTGAAATGCCAGTGAAGACTACTTTGAAGATTACTCACTCTGAGCCAGGTGTAAAGGGTAATACTGCTACCAACGCTACAAAGCCTGCTACATTGGAGACTGGTGCTGAGGTTCGTGTTCCTTTGTTCGTCAACGAAGGCGAGACTATCCAGATCGACACCCGTGACGGTAGCTACCTCGGTCGTGTAAGCGAGTAATACATCTTCCAACAGGAAGATTGTGCTCTTATTGAGTAAAACTAACCCTTAATAGTAAGAAGAATGAAATATTCCATCATAGTACCTGTATTTAATCGTCCTGACGAAGTGGACGAACTTTTAGAGAGTCTGACTCATCAATCTGAGAAAGACTTCGAAGTTGTCATCGTTGAGGATGGCTCACAGACTCCCTGCGAGGAGGTGTGCAAACGATATGAGCACATGATGGATATACATTATTACTATAAGGAGAACTCTGGTCCGGGCCAGAGTCGCAACTATGGTGCCGAGCGCGCCAAGGGTGAGTATCTTCTGATACTCGATAGCGACGTGGTCTTGCCAGAAGGTTATCTGAAAGCTGTAAGTGATGAGTTGAGCCGTGAGCCAGCCGATGCTTTCGGCGGTCCCGACAAGGCGCACTCATCATTTACAGATACTCAGAAAGCCATTTCTTATTCCATGACTTCTTTCTTTACCACCGGTGGCATCCGTGGCGGAAAGAAGAAGATGGATAAGTTCTATCCCCGTTCATTCAACATGGGCATCCGCAGGGATGTTTATCTCAGGTTGAATGGCTTTTCCAATATGCGTTTCGGTGAGGACATAGATTTCTCTATCCGTATCTTCAAGGCAGGCTGCCGTTGCCGTCTGTTCCCTGAAGCATGGGTATGGCATAAGCGCCGCACCGACTTCCGCAAGTTCTGGCGACAGGTCTACAACAGTGGCATCGCCCGCATCAATCTCTACAAGAAATATCCAGAGAGTCTCAAACTCGTGCATCTCCTTCCTATGGTCTTCACCGTGGGCGTAATAGGCACGCTGTTTCTGCTCTTCTTCGGCTTCCTGCCATACATGCTTGGCACCGTTCACGTATTCCCAACCTTGGGCAATGCGATGGCAGCATTGGGCTGCATCGGTCTCGCCGGCATCATTCTCTATACCATCGCACTGTTTATCGACAGCAGCAGAGAGAATCACAGCGTGAAGATAGGCTTGCTGAGTATTCGCGCTGCCTTCACACAGCTGATGGGTTACGGATGCGGATTCCTTTCTGCATGGTGGAAGAGATGCGTACTGGGACAGAGCGAATTCAGTGCATACAACAAGACTTTCTACAAATAAGACTTCCCCGCCAAAAGAGAAGCCAATAATAATCTACTAATCAGTTATTATTATGGCAGAGAAACTAACCATTGCCAATTGGGCAGAAGAAGACAAGCCTCGCGAGAAACTGGAGCGCTTGGGAGCCTCAGCTTTATCCAATGCCGAGCTCTTAGGTATTCTGATTGGTTCGGGATCTACTGACGAAAGTGCCGTAGACCTGATGAAACGCATTCTGAAGGATTGCGACAACAACCTGAACCAGCTAGGAAAGAAGTCTATCAGAGAACTGACGCAATATAAAGGAATGGGACCCGCCAAAGCCATCACCATTCTTGCAGCCTGCGAACTGGGCAAGCGCCGTGCTCTCGATAAGATTGGCACACGTCCCGACTTAGGCTCATCCCTTGCCATCTACAACTATATGCTTCCGAAGATGCAGGATTTAGATACAGAGGAAGCATGGCTCCTGATGATGAACCAGAACTTCAAGCTCATCAAAGCGAGCTGCATCTCAAAAGGCGGCATTACAGAAACGGCAACCGACATCCGTCTTATCATCAAAGAAGCGGTGCTCAACAACGCTACCATTATCGCCTTCTGCCACAATCATCCCAGCAACAATCCTCAGCCAAGCAAAGCCGATGATGTACTTACCCAGAAGATTGCCAAAGCCTGCGAAATCATGCGCCTCTTCTTTATGGACCATGTCATCATAACCGATGGTGCCTTTTATTCATATCACGACAAAGGTAAATTGTAGTCTATTTGGGGTATATTAGACCTTCTGCAAGAAAAAAACAGCTTTTCTTTTTGTTTTGTCTGCAATAATTATTATCTTTGTAGGCAAAAACAAAGATTATTATGACACAAGAAGAAAAGACAAAGATAGAAGAAAAGATCGTAGATGTGCTTAAGACCGTTTACGACCCAGAGATTCCTGTCAACATCTGGGACCTCGGTATGATTTACAAAATAGATGTGAAGGACGATGCCACCGTAGATCTCGACATGACCTTCACAGCCCCTTCATGCCCTGCTGCCGACTTCATCCTAGAGGATGTAAGAAGTAAGGTAGACAGCGTGGAAGGCGTAAAATCTGCCAATGTGAACCTTGTATTCGAACCGGCTTGGGATCAGAGTATGATGAGCGAGGAAGCTCGCGTAGAACTCGGTTTTGAATAAAGACAAAGCCGTTGAATTCTTCACTCTTCATTCTTCACTCTTCATTTAAATAGAATCGCTTATGAAAAATGTATATTTTCTCTCAGATGCGCACCTTGGCTCATTAGCCATTCCGCATGCCCGCATGCAAGAACGCCGCCTGGTCCGTTTCCTGGACAGCATCAAGACGAAGGCTGCGGCAGTTTATCTCCTGGGTGACATGTTTGACTTCTGGAACGAATATAAATATGTCGTACCAAAAGGCTATACACGCTTCTTAGGTAAGCTCTCGGAGTTGACCGATATGGGAGTGGAAGTACATTTCTTTACGGGTAACCACGATCTCTGGACCTATGGCTACCTGGAGGAAGAGTGTGGCGTTACCGTACATTACAAGCCTCAGACCATAGAGATATACGATAAAGTATTCTATCTGGCACATGGAGACGGACTGGGTGACCCAGACAAGAAATTCAAGTTTCTGAAAAGAATGTTCCAGAATCATACTTGCCAACGCCTCCTTAATGCGATTCATCCTCGCTGGGGAATGGCTTTGGGCTTGAACTGGGCTAAGCATAGCCGACTGAAACGTGCTGACGGAAAGGAAGAGCCTTATATGGGCGAAAAGAAGGAGTTTCTGGTGCGCTTTGCCAAACAGTATATGCAAGGCCACAAGGATATAGATTACTTCATGTTCGGCCATCGCCACATCGAACTGGATTTGATGTTGAGCAAAAAGACCCGACTGATGATTCTGGGCGACTGGATATGGCAGTTCACCTATGCCGTGTTTGATGGCGAACACATGTTTATGGAAGAATATGTGGAAGGCGAAAGCCAACCATAACAATAAAGGGCAGCTTTATGAGCTGCCCTTTATTGTTATCGCTGTATGCGACCTCCTGAAGAAGTCATGTTATTGATGATTTCCTCTTCTGTAACCAGATTCTGATCACCCGGAACCGTATTCTTTATCGCGCTTGCTGACAGTGAGAAATCCAGGCAATACTGGTTCTTGTCGCCCCACTTCTGATGGGCATGAATATAGGCAGCAATAAAGGCATCACCTACACCCATCGGGTCAACAATCGGCTCAATATCATAGATTCTTGTAGTATAGAGCTGATCTTCTACAGCATCATAGAGCAAGCCGCTCAAGGTATGATGACTGCTGGCAATCTGATTTCTTACCGCCATCACCATCTTCTTACACTTAGGGAAGAGCTGATGCATCTTGCGGAAATACTCCAGATAAGCCTCCTTGTCAATCTCATAGTCTGCATCCAAAGCCTCGAAAGGAATATGAGGCACACCGCTGGCTATCTCCCACTCATTCTGGTCACCAAAGATGATGTCGCTATACTGCATCATCTGGAATAGCACATCATGAGGCTCCAGACCATATCCCCAGAGATTCTTACGGTAATTGATGTCGCAGGCAATGGTCAACCCGTCAGAAACAGCAAGTTTGATGGCATCCATAGTTGATTCCATCGCATCGCGGCTGATAGCGCAGGTAATGCCGGAGCAATGGAATACGGCAGCATCAGCCAGCACCTTTTCCCATTTCACCATTCCGCGCTTCAGCGTATAGAAAGAAGAATTCTTGCGGTCGTAAACCACACGGGAATTGCGCATAGCTACAGCTTCTTCGAAATAATAAGTTCCGAGACGTTCGCCGCCACGCACAACATGAGAAACATTCAGACCGTACTCTCTGAGATGCATCAACGCGGCCTCACCCATCTCACCGTATGGCACACGGGTTACATACTCTACATTATCGCCTAAATAAGCCAAAGAGATGGCTGCATTAGCCTCACTGCCACCATAATTACCAAACATATGATGTCCCTGAAATAAACGTTGATAACCAGGCTTAGAAATCCTAAGCAATATTTCTCCGAAAGTTACAATCTTTGTTTTCATAATTCTAAAAATTTAAAAAGGTGAAGACCATTCACTTATGTTTCTAGTCTTCACCTTATTATATATAGCGTATGATTACTTGTTAGCAACCAACTCCATTGTATCGCGAGCGATAACGATCTCCTCGTCGGTAGGAACTACAACTACCTTCACCTTACTGTCGTCAGTAGAGATGATAGCTTCCTCGCCACGAACCTTGTCATTTACTTCCTTGTTAATCTTGATGCCAAGATACTCCAGGTTCTTGCAAGCTTCCTCGCGCAGGTCGGTCTGGTTCTCACCAACACCTGCTGTGAATACGATAGCGTCAACGCCACCCATAGCTGCAGTGTAAGCACCGATGTACTTCTTAATGCGATACTCGTACATGCGGAGAGCCAGCTGAGCCTTCTCGTTACCCTCGTTGGCAGCGTTCTCGATGTCGCGCATATCAGAAGAAATACCTGTAATACCGAGCACACCACTCTTCTTGTTCAGGAAGTCAGCCATCTCCTGTGGCTTCATGTTCAACTTCTCCATCAAGTAGGTAACGGCAGAAGCATCGATGTCACCACAACGTGAACCCATCATCAAACCTGCCAATGGAGTCAAGCCCATTGAAGTATCCAATACCTTACCATTCAATACAGCAGCTACAGAGCCACCGTTACCGATGTGGCAAGTGATGATCTTAGAGTTGTTCTGGTCGAGACCGAGAATCTCGCAAACACGCTTAGAAACATAGCGGTGAGATGTTCCGTGGAAACCATAACGGCGTACGTGATACTTCTCGTACAACTCGTAAGGAATTGCATAGAGGTAAGCGTAGTCAGGCATTGTGCTGTGGAATGCGTTGTCGAATACGCAAACCTGAGGAGTGCCAGGCATCAAAGAGTCAACGGCACGGATACCCTTCAGGTGACCTGCGTTGTGAACAGGAGCGAGGTCGCAAAGTTCCTCGATACCATCCTCTACGCTCTTGTCAACGATAACACTCTCCTTGAACTTGTCACCACCCTGTACGACACGGTGTCCTACAGCGTCGATTTCTTTCAAATCCTTGATAGCGCCGATTTCCGGGTCGAGCAAGCACTTGAACACGAAGTTCACACCTTCCTTGTGGTCAGGCATGTCGTGCATGATCTGCTTCTTCTCGCCGTTAGGCAATTTCACCTTGATGAAAGCGTTATCAAGACCGATACGCTCTACACCACCCTGTGCCAATACAGACTCATCGTCCATATTATATAATTTGTACTTGATAGATGAACTACCACAGTTCAGAACCAATACTTTCATAATGTTAAATGTTGAATGTTAAATGTTGAATGTTGAATTAAGCCTTCTTAGCGTCCTGTGCCTGGCAAGCTGTGATGGCTACCATGTAGTAGATGTCATCTACAGAGCAACCACGAGAAAGATCGTTTACAGGACGGGCAATACCCTGGAGGATAGGACCGATAGCGATGGCACCACCCAAACGCTGAACGAGCTTGTAGCCGATGTTACCAACCTCGAGGTTTGGAACTACCAATACGTTAGCCTTACCAGCAACGTCAGAACCTGGAGCCTTCTTGGCTGCAACCTCAGGAACGAGGGCTGCATCAGCCTGAAGCTCACCATCGAGATGAAGCTCTGGGAACTTCTCCTTAGCAATAGCTACGGCATCCTTTACCTTGTCAATGATATAAACGCTCTTGCCAGTCTCCTTGTTGATAGCATCCTTTGCACTACCCTTTGTAGAGAAGCTCAACATGGCAATCTGTGGATCAGTAATACCTGCCACTGACTGAGCTGTATGAGCTGTAGTATAGGCAATCTGAGCAAGCTGGTCTGCTGTAGGGTTTGGAGTTACAGCAACGTCACCCATTACTACAACGCCATCCTGACCATACTGCTTCTGGTCTGAGATGAGCAACATAGCACCACTTACGCAAGTGATACCTGGACTGCACTTGATGATCTGAAGAGCTGGACGGAGAGTATCGCCAGTAGTGCTCAATGCACCAGAAATCTGACCGTCAGCGCCCTCAGTCTTGATAATCATACAACCGAGGTAGAGGTTGTTCTTAGTTACGAGTTCACGAGCCTGCTCTACGGTCATGCCCTTCTTCTTGCGAAGTTCAGCGAGCTTCTCAGCATACTCCTCAGACTTAGGGTTGTTTTGTGGATCAACGATAGTAGCCTTGTCGATGTTGTTAAGACCCCACTGAGCAGCGAGATTCTTAATATTGGCAGGGTTACCGATGAGGATGATGTCTGCGAGATCATCAGCCAAAACTTTATCGGCTGCTTTCAATGTACGCTCCTCTTCTGCTTCAGGGAGCACGATGCGCTGCTTGTCAGCTTTAGCGCGAGCTACGATTTGCTGTAATAAATCCATTTTACTTTTTAATATTTTATATATTTTGTTGTTTCCTAAGTAAATCTGTCAAAGTGTAAGGCGATGTTATCTTGTTTTTCACCTTTTTGCCACATCGACTTTGCAAAAGTACACATTTTCTTTGAAATAGCAGCGATTAAAATGTGTAAAAAAAGCTAAATCGGGAGATTATTCATGTCGTAAAGGTTTACGTAGCAGGAAAAGTGATGAATTCTTCACCCTTCGTTCTTCACTCTTCACTTAACTTATATCATTTCCAGAGTAAGAATGCTTTCCAGTTCCTCGGCAGAGAGTCTGAGTTTGAACTCGCCCTTGATGGCCACGCTGATTCGTCCGGTCTCCTCGGATACAATGACGGCGATGGCATCACTGCTCTGTGATATTCCGAGAGCGGCACGATGGCGGAGTCCCAGTTCCTTCGGAATATCGAGGTTATGACTCACAGGCAGAATACATCCGGCTGCCATGATGCGCTTATTGCTCACCACCATGGCTCCATCATGAAGCGGCGAATTCTTGAAGAAAATATTCTCTATCAGCCGCTGGTTAATCTTGGCGTCTATCTCCTCACCCGTATCCATGATGTCCTTCAGTGGAACGCCTCGCTCTATAACGATAAGAGCACCTACGTATTTCTTCGCCATACTCATACACGCCATCACAATCGGCATGATGGTCTCCTTGTTAGCCTCCTTCTGGCTCTCCTTGCTGGAGTGGAAGAAGCGAACCAGCCGGCGCATACCTTTCTGCGAACCGATTTCATAGAGGAATCTACGGATATCCTCCTGGAAGATGACGATGAGAGCGATGACTCCCACGCTCACCAGTTTATCCAGGATAGAACCCAGCAGACGCATTTCCAGTATCTGACTCACAAAGAGCCAGATAAGCACGAAGAGCATGATGCCCACGAAGATGTTCAGTGAGCGCGATTCCTTCATCAGACGATAAACATAAAACAGCAGCGAGGCTACCAGGAGAATATCGAGAAAGTCTTTGATGCCAAATTCTATCATGTGCGTTCCTCCTTCATTGCTTCTATTATCTTCACAGCCTCAGCTGCTTCTTTCACATCGTGCACTCTGAGGATGCTGGCGCCCTTCATCAGAGCGATGGTGTCGAGCACGGAAGTTCCATTAAGCGATGTCGTAGCATCTCCACCCAACAGCTTATATATCATACTCTTGCGGGAGATACCTACAAGAACCGGAAGTTCCATCACGTTCAACTTCTCCATCTCATTATAAATCTGATAATTCTGGATGAGATTCTTGCCGAAGCAGAAGCCCGGGTCGAGGATGATGTCCTTGGCTCCCAGGTCGCGCAACTGCTGTACCTCTCTTGCAAAGCCCTTCATCATCGTTTCGAGCGTAGGCTGCACCGACATTAATATATAAGGTACCATCAGTTCGCCCACCACCCGGAACATTTCAGGATATTCCTCCTGTCTCTGCTCCAGCGGCACATTGGCGATGCCTGTGATTCCACCTTCTGATACATCGTTGATGATGTCAGCTCCCCACTCCTCGATACACTTGCGTGCCAAAGTAGGGCGATAAGTATCTACGGAGACGGCAGCATCCGGCTGCTCCCTGCGAACGATGTCGAGAGCGAACTTCAGGCGTCTTCCCTCCTCCTCTTCCGATACTTCATCAGCACCGGGACGGGTGGAGAAAGCGCCCACATCAATGATGCTTCCACCTTCTTCTATAATCTGATTAGCTCTCTGAGCTATCTCCATTTCTGTCTGTTTTCTACTGCCAGAGTAGAAACTGTCGGGCGTAACGTTCAGGATGCCCATCACCTGAGGGGTACTCAAATCCATCAAGCGCCCCTTGATATTGATCGTATATTCCATCGGATTATAACTCCTTAAGCCACTTTTTACCCGACGTTGTATAACTCCAAGCTATAAGAGCAATAACAACAATAGAAGTTATCATAAAAAATAACGCTAAATAACTCATACTATAAACTTTTTAGCCATTTCTTCCCTGATTCAGTATATGTCCAAAGCAAAATACCACCACCTATTAAAGTGCCTATTCCAAATATCAAAATCATTGTTTCCATTTTCTTAATATTTTAAAATTCGATTACCTACTATTGCAAACAAAATTGTCATGCACACACCAAATAAAACATACAGAAGATTCATATAATCGAATTCTCCTGTTATCATTGGCGTAAGCCCACCCAAAACCATCGCTCCAAAACTTAGTTTGGAGATATCGAAGAAATAACCAGCTAGCTTGTCTTTCCTCGTTTTTAATTTATCTCTTTCTATGTTTGCGCCCATTCCGACCTCACTTTCCAAAGATTACTTGAATATTTTCTGCAAAAATAGAAAGAATTATCGAGATTACCATCATTTTTTGGGAAAATTGTTTGTTATGTCCATAATTTAGATTACTTTTGCACCCAAAATAACAGTTATAGACTATGGATATTTCAGAACTCTATCAGATTTACCAAGCGCACCCAGTGATTACCACTGACAGCCGCGACTGCCCAAAGGGCAGCATCTTCCTGGCTTTGAAGGGCGCATCGTTTGATGGCAACAAGTTTGCCGACATGGCTTTGGAGAAAGGCTGTGCCTATGTGATTGTAGATGAAAAAGAGTATGCTAAGGAAGGCGACGAGCGCTACATCCTCGTAGAGGATTGCCTCACCACCTTCAAGGAACTAGCCCGTGAGCATCGCCGCCACTTCGATATTCCTGTAGTAGGAATCACCGGAACCAACGGCAAGACCACCACCAAGGAACTCGTCTCTGCTGTTCTCGGCGAGAAGTTCAACGTGATGTTCACCCAGGGCAACTTCAATAATGACGTAGGCGTACCAAAGACGCTCTTCCGTCTCTCTCCGGAAAATGAGATTGCCGTTGTAGAGATGGGCGCTTCCCATCCTGGTGACATCCGAAAACTCGTGGAATACGTGGAGCCAACCTGCGGTATGATTACCAACGTAGGCCGTGCCCACCTGCAGGGATTCGGCAGCTTCGAAGGCGTGAAGAAGACCAAGGGAGAGCTCTATGATTACCTCGCAGCCAACGATGCCCTCGTCTTCATCAATGCCGACAACGAGCATCTGATGCAGATGGCTGAGCAACGCAACATCAACCGCCTCATCACCTACGGCAAGGACGAAAACTGCGATGTATGGGGAGAAGTCATCTCCTGCGCTCCTTTCCTGAAGTTCCGCTGGCGCACCGAGAGTTTCGACTGGCATGAGGTTCAGACTCATCTCATCGGCTCTTACAATATCGACAACATGCTTGCCGCCATCACCATCGGTCTTCATTTCGATGTGAAACCTCAGCAGATAGATCATGCCCTGGAGAACTACATCCCAAGCAACAACCGTTCGCAGTTGGAAGAGACGGCGCACAACAAGCTGGTGGTAGATGCCTACAATGCCAACCCATCAAGTATGGCAGCCGCCATCGAGAACTTCCGCGTGATGAATGTGCCTCATAAGATGGCGATTCTCGGACAGATGGGCGAACTCGGCGAAGTGAGCCACGAGGAGCACCAGAAGGTAGTAGACCAGTTGCAGGCAGCCGGTCTGGAGAATGTATGGCTGGTAGGCGATGAATTCAAGGATATTCCATGCAGCTACCGCAAGTTCCAGAATGTAGAGGAAGTGAAGGAAGCGCTCAAGACGAACCAGCCTCACGACCATTACATCCTCATCAAAGGCAGCAACAGCGTGAAGCTCTTCCAGCTTCCGAAATTGTTATAAACGGTTATTATCGTACAACTAAAAGGTGTGTGGTTGTACGATTATAGGGTGTTGCCACTAGGCTCGGCAGATGTGCTGACTGCAGTCGGCAGACCTGCTGACTAGGCTCAGCAGAGCTGCTGAGCCTAGTGGGAATCTCTTAGAAACAGCCTCCTTGAACCTAATATTCCGACTTCTTTAACCTGAGCAAACGTATTCTTTCACTTACTCAGTCGTATTTGTAAGCTTGTTCAATCATATCAGTAGGCTTATTCGGACGGCTCATTGAGTTCACTCAGGCACATTGTTTCGCTCACTCAACAGGCCCACAGCCCCATCTACATGAACTCTGCAACAGCATTTTTAATACAAAAGGATTTAACTGTACCATAAGCATTTACATCATTATGAGTTTTACGTAACGAAGATTTCATAATGCAAAGATACGATGAATATTTGTAAACGGCAAACATTTATCGGAAAAAAGTATCAGACACAACATTCATGCCTAATATGCATTTTAGCAAAGTTTGAAGAACGAAAATATGCATTTTAGCAAAGTTTGAAGGACAAAAATATGCATTTTAGCAAAGTATAAGAATGGTAACCTACTGGTATTAAAGACTTTACTGCATTTTTACAAAAAAGTAAGAAATAATCCTCAAATAGAGCAACTATGGTAGATGAAAAAGTGATATTGCAAGTCTTGGCTGAGCAACAGAAATATGTTCAAAGTTATGCCCCCCAAAAGTGGGTCGGCCGATATGAAGAAAACCTTTTTGAATTAGATAGTCCGCTATCAATAAAAAAGTATCTTAGGATACTTGCTCATGTATCTTAAGATACTTGGCAATGTATCCTAAGATACTTTGCTATATAGCTTCATGTGCCTATGAAGCCTGTTTCATCGGCCGACGAAATAAGTTTCATCTCTGGATGAAGCCTACTTGCTGCACATCCCCAGAAAATACTTATGAATCTCCAGACTTTCGTTCAATTCAGGATGGAAGGCGGTAACGAGCTGGTTACCCTGACGGGCAGCCACAATCTTGCCATCTACTTCCGCCAGAACCTCAGCATCTCCCCACACCTCTTTAATATAAGGAGCACGGATGAAAGTCATTGGGATATTGCCCTCAATGCCCTTCATCGGAGCCTCAATGTAGAAACTGCCCAACTGGCGACCGTAGGCATTTCTTAAAGCCGTGATGTCCATCGAAGCAATGCGATGGCTAGGCTCGCCCTCAATCTTCTTGGCAAGAAGAATCAAACCGGCACAGGTACCATAAACTGGCAAGCCGGCAGCAATCGCCTCCTTTACTGGCTCCATCAATCCCAGTTCATTCAAGAGTTTCGCCTGGGTGGTACTCTCACCGCCCGGAATAATCAAGCCATCCTTAGGCTGGTCCCAATCCTTCAACTGGCGAACCTCGAAACTATCCACGCCCAACTGAGCCAACTTCTGTCTGTGCTCAGCAAAAGCGCCTTGTAAAGCTAATACTGCTATTCTCATAACATACTTATCTAATATAAAAGCCCCTTCTTTTGCAGGAGGGGCTCTTATCCGTTATCTCATTTATTACTTACCTCTTTCAGCCATGAGCAAAGCAATCTCCTGCTCATTGATACCTACCATTGCCTCGCCGAGGTCCTCGCTCAACTCAGCCAGCATCTTAGGGTCGTTGTAGTTGGTAACAGCCTTCACGATAGCCTGTGCACGCTTAGCAGGATTACCGCTCTTGAAGATACCAGAACCTACGAATACACCCTCAGCACCGAGCTGCATCATCAGGGCAGCATCAGCTGGAGTAGCCACACCACCGGCAGCGAAATTAACCACTGGCAACTTGCCGTTCTCGTGAACATACTTCACCAGGTCGTAAGGAGCCTGCAACTGCTTGGCTGCCTCATAAAGCTCATCCTCGCTCATAGAAACCAGGCGGCGGATTTCGCTCTGCATCATACGCATGTGGGTAACAGCCTGAACCACATCACCTGTTCCTGGCTCACCTTTGGTACGGATCATCGTAGCACCCTCAGCAATACGGCGGAGCGCCTCGCCCAGGTTCTTGGCACCACAAACGAATGGCACGTCGAACTTAGTCTTGTCGATGTGATAAACATTATCTGCTGGAGAGAGCACCTCGCTCTCGTCGATATAGTCGATTTCTATAGCCTGAAGAATCTGAGCCTCAGCGAAGTGACCGATGCGGCACTTAGCCATTACAGGGATAGAAACAGCCTCCTGGATGCCCTTGATCATCTTAGGGTCGCTCATACGAGAAACACCACCTGCTGCACGGATGTCAGCTGGAATACGTTCCAGCGCCATTACTGCGCATGCACCTGCTGCCTCTGCGATTTTTGCCTGTTCTGGAGTTGTTACGTCCATAATCACACCACCCTTGAGCATCTGAGCCAAGTTGCGGTTCAATTCTTGTCTATTTTCTGCCATAATTCTTATATTTTTATTCAATTACGGCTGCAAAGGAAACATTTTTCAGCGAAATAGCAGAAAAAAGTTCCAAATTCTGCAAACATTGAGTCATTTTGTATAAAGAGAGATTCGCAAATATATAAGAGATATTCCTGAATATATAAAGCAGTACACAGATTGTACTGCTAAGAGAAACCGAGAGGAGTTCACCTTCTGAACGTCTACATTTTTTGTATCTTAGCGAAAAATTTCGTAACGAAATTTTTCGATTATGGAATATAGAAGACCCATTCTTCAGAAAATGGATACTCAAGAATATGATTGGGTAAGATTATATATTGAGAAATCGCCAGCGAAGCTTTACTACTGCTTAGCTGGCGATTCTGAGCAAGAGAGATTTATCTATGTGTTAACAAAACAAACTCGCTCCAAATTGGACTTTGATTGGATATCAAGAAGTTTCTACTCTATATTATCTGATTTTTTTATTCCATCTCAAACGCATTTTAGTTTCCCAATTCCAACTGATTCTTCACAAGATTATAATATGCCCCTCGCTTGGCGGTTAAAGATTCATGGTTGCCAACCTCAACCACCTTTCCCTGGTCAAGGACCACGATTTGGTCGGCATTCTTCACCGTGCTTAGGCGATGAGCAACTATCACAACTGTCTTACCTTGATAGAACTTATCCAGGTTTTCCACAATATTACGCTCATTGTTGGCATCAAGCGAGTTGGTTGCCTCGTCCAGGAAGATATAGTCTGGGTTCTTATAAACAGCTCTCGCTATCAGGATGCGCTGTTTCTGGCCCTGGCTCAGTCCCACGCCATCACGCCCAATCTTGGTGTTAAACTTCAACGGCAAGACCATCACATAATCCTTGATGCAAGCTATCTCTGCAGCTCTCATCAAACGTTCCTGATCTATCTCTGCATCATCCACTGCTATGTTGCGCCCGATGCTTTCCGAGAAGATGACGCCCTCCTGCATCACAACTCCACACTGTCGGCGCCACCATTTCCTGTTGAGCTGGTTGATATCGGTATTGCCAATGGTGATTTTTCCTTCCAGCACCGGGTAGTACCCCAGCATCAATCGGATGAGCGTGGTCTTTCCGCTGCCCGAAGCTCCCACTATCGCCGTCACCTTGCCTTGAGGAATATGAATATCCACCCCGTCTATTGTCTTTCTGAGGGCATGAGGATCATACTTGAACAGGATGTTGCTGATATAGATACCATCCTCAGGATGTTCAAGACCTGTTAGCAAGCCCTCCTTTCCGTTCTCATCATCCATCTGATGAATCTCATTGATTCGTTCCAGACTGATTTTCACATCCTGAACGGAATAGAAGAAGTTCATCAGCTGTTCCACCGGCGAGTTGAGCTGTCCGATGATATATTGCACGGCGAGCATCATACCCAAGGTCATGTGCCCTTGGATTACCGCCGTAGCGGCAACCACCGTCACAACGATATTCTTCACCTCATTGATAAAAATACTTCCTGCCTCCTGGGTCTGCTGTAGTTTTAGAGATTTCTGCTGCACCCTGAAAAGATTCACCTGTGTCTCCTCCCACTTCTTCCGCTTGCGCTGCTCGCAATCCTGCAACTTGATTTCCTGCATCGAAGTGATGAACTCGTATGTCCTGTTGTTATTGATGGCCTGCAGCTCGAAGAGTTCATAATCGAGCACCTTTCTTCGACGCAGGAAGAGAGCCATCCATCCTCCATACAGGATGCTGCCCAATAAGAAGATGACAAACACCACCTTATTATATATAAAAAGCACTACCGAGAACACCACGAAGGTAAGCATGGCAAAGGTGATGTTGAACGTCTGCTGAGTGAGGAAGTTGTTCACACGGCTATGGTCGCTCATCCTTTGCATCAAGTCGCCCATCAGTTTGGTGTCGAAGAACGACATCGGCAGTTTCAGCAGTTTGATGAAGAAATCGCTCACCAGGGAGATGTTGATCCGCATGGAGATGCGGAGCAGGAACCATCGGCGAGCGAAGTCTATCGCAGTTCGGCTGACGGTGAGCATCAACTGGCCTAAGAGTATGAGCCAGATGAATCCAATGTCTTGGTTCTTGATACCGACATCCACGATGGATTGGGTAAGGAACGGCAACACCAGCTGCAGGGCGCTGCCCGCAAGCAGTCCCGAGACAATCCAGGAGAATGCCTTGCGGTATTTCTTGAAATATCTGAAAAGGAACTTGAAGGAACGCTTCTCCTTCTGTCTATCTTCTCCTTCCATCTGATAGGTGAAGAAGGCAGGAGTGGTCTCGAAGAACATGGCGATACCCTTGTCCTCGTCATTAGAGCGAGTGCTTATCCAATGCCGTCTGAATTCTTCAAGATTATAAGTTGTCTTTCCCTTGCCAGGGTCTGCGATATAGAATTTCTTGCCCTTCTTCACCTTATATAATACCACGAAATGGTTCTGGTTCCAATGAAGGATGCAAGGGAGCGGAGTTTCGCTAAGTTCCTCTATTGTAGCCCTAGCCGAAACCGTTTGAAATCCCAATATTCTTGCAGCCTCATTGATGCCCAGCATGGAGACACCTTCCGTTGTTGCAAAGCAAATCTTCGACAGAGATTCCAAAGAGTATTCCCTGCCGAAATATCTACATATCATCTGCAAGCAGGTGATACCGCATTGCATGCTGTCATGCTGATGTTCTATCTTTATATGTGCCATTACTAAAAATGAAAAAATATAGACATTAATATTGTTCTACCTCTCAACTGATACTCCTTGCTCGTACGGGGCACCCCTGAACAAACGGTATTGCCGTAGGTGCCCTGATTGAAAAGATTAAGCGCTATCAAACTCAACTCCATACCATTCCTAAAGCCACAACTGATGGAGGCATCGACAAGAGTAAGATGATTTTTATGGTTACCCCATGTCTTAGTTTCATTAGAAAATAGCAAAGAAAAGTCTATTCTTCCGGAATACCAAGTCTCTTCATTTCTACCTCTGCTGAAGTTTGATTCTCTCTTTCTTTTATCTTATGGAAACGATATGTTAACGTCAATCCTACTTTTCGAGTTTCATACTTTGTATTAAAACTAGATCTAACATTATAGATCTGTCTACAAGCACGATTTCTATCTCCATTAAAAATATCATACCCATCTAATGATAACCGCAATCTATCGTTCAAGAAAGATTTTTTGATACTCAAATTGACAGAAGAAGATGATTTTACATTTATCGACTCCATGTATCCACCCCAGACTTGTTGCCAAGACAGAGAGAGCAGGAAATGCTTAGGAAGCTTGAAATCATTATCAAAATTAAGAATTGTCGACGGATGTCCATCATGAAATGTTGTTCCATCAATACCCGGATAATGCATAATTGACTTCTGAAAGAATCCCGTCAACGATGCAGTATAGCATTTATAGGTCTTACGCCAATTCAACATCGCCGACAAAGCTTGACGATGCGACAAATTATCTTGTGACGAAACCGTTACTGCCGAGTTACCTTCCAAAGAATAAATCACCGGCAATAATGGACGATAAACATAATCATAATTTAATGTAAGAAACAAAGACTTATACATCAACAGATAAGACAAGCCATGAGTGATGGCAGTCTTCAACTGGCTATTACCCTTAGATTGCTCATAACGGTTTACATACGTCACATTATCATTCATATCTGCATAATTAGCCCGCTCTGTTCCTATCGAATAGCTAAGATTCTGCACCAATAATCCATGACTATAGCCTAGGGTTACCGATGGCAAGAATGTATTATCACTATGCGCCTCTATCACAGACGCCTTTTCATTCTTCCGACGAGAATATAGATTCTGATAACGTATTCCTGTACTCAAGGAAAAGTCCCCCAAGGGTAATTCGTAGTTGATAAATACAGCATTTTTAACTTCCTTATTCTCAAAGCGACCATCGAACTTCAACCGTTCATAATCTATCTTGTCTATTCCCTCACTATAGCTGAAATCATATCCCATACCCAAAGTGCCCCACTTTCCAAAATCATGGGTAGCATGGAAATTAGAAGCCAGGACATTCCATTTAGAATGTCCCATATATGAAACCTCAGAACTCGTACCTATATGATTTTCCTTTAAAGCAGAATTAGTGTTCGATGCTTTAGAAATATAATCCATCACTACACTCACGTGCCAGGCATGATTTAAACTTGCATCATAATACATATTGACATGATGCGTAAGGAGGTTGTTTTTGGATTTATTCTTATCAAAGAGATAATATGCAGGTCCTGCATTTGGCACTACACTAAATGTATCCCGAGTCTCAACCTTTCCATCCGTGTACATTCCACTATAAAGCATTCCTAGTTCTGATTTATCAGACAGATGATAAGTCATACCAGCAGAATAAGTATGACTACCGGAATGCGTTAAGCTTTCAATATGTTGCATTTTATTCCAAATGGTATCTGCTAATACCTGTTTATTATAATCAGAACTTTCGGAAGCATTATTTCTCCTATAGTAATACTTACCATACAAATCTATTTTTCCGGAATTGTATGTTGAAGAGAAACCTGTTTTATGAGCCAAATGCTTTGCCTGAGTGACATTTCCGATGGCATTAAAAGCCACACCATCTCCTAAAATTTTAGTTTTTATATCAACCACAGGTGAACCCGATGTGTCATAATCCGCCCCGGGCATAGCAACGATTTTTAAAGATTTGATTTGATCAACCGGTAAGTTATCGATAAGACTTTGATCTCTCACCTTACGCCCGTTTAAATAATAGACCGGTGCTCCCTTACCCAACACATTGAACGAATTCCCTACATGTAAGACACCAGGAACCTTACCAATCAGTTCATATATATCATTCTGATGGTTAAAAATAGAATCATGCTCTACGTCTACGAGTAAATTATGACCAGACAACTTTATGTTTTTGCGATGCCCTATCACCTCTACATCAGATAGAGAGATTGCTGTAGAATCCGAGATTCCAGTCATGCTTTTGGCAACAACGTTACTATCAGAATCAAGGATAGCAATGTTTGCAGGAACATCACCTTTGTTAGCTCCCATATCCCTTGCTATTAAATTTCTAGCACTAGCAATTTGACATAAAATTACCATAAAGAAACAGAGAGCAACTAGAATTTTATTACATTTCATACTTATTTTTATCATTAAAAAATTCACAAAATGTTATATCTAAAACTTTTTCTGTATAAGAAACAGGAGGACAAACGTTACGGAACAAACATCGAGAACAAAATTTTGCCTTTCTTCGCACCATACTCCACAAAGATTCATCAGACAACAAGTTCTCTAAATGGACATTGGACCAATCCATAAGATTCCCCAATACAGAGTTAAAGTTCTGCATCAAATCACCTTTGTCGTTAATATATAAATCTCCCCAATAATTAAAATTAATCCATTCGTTTCGTATCATTTCCTTACATTGTACAGACATACTTAGAATATCTTGTATACTATAGCACATCATATTTCTAATTTTTTCTTCACAACATGCATTTAAGTCAAAAGATATTTTTAACTTGGGGTTATTAGAGATACCGGCTATCGTAAGATTATTTAGTTCATATTCATTTTTAACTAAAAAATCTACTACAGAAACTCGTGTATCATTAAATATCTGTTCAATCTGCTTCACAAACCATCCTGACTCATATACTAAAATACAATATTTACAGTTTAAATTTTCTAACGAGTGTTCAAGTTTTACATAATCCTCTATCGACATCAATAAGAATATCTCATAGTGTCCTTCCATTTCTGACAAGATATTTTTTATGTTAAAAAAAGAAAGTTCATCTATACAAACAAAAAGCTTCTGCAAATAGGTAAAAAGTCCGACTTTATTCTTCAAATTTTGAAACATTTGGGAATCCATAACATGATACTGTTTCCTCATATTATGAGAAAACACATCAATAGAATCTGTACAACTGACAAATATTCTTTTTACTAAAGAGAAGACTTTATCTGTTTTATTAGCATCTAACACGCTTTTAAAATTATCAGACAAATAGGATAATCCATCAGATAAATATACTTGTTCAGAGTTTGATACTCTAGACACTACACCCTTTTTCTCTAACGCTATTTTTTGAGCCAATCGATTATTTATAGGGGTTTCAAACAATAATAAATTAATTCTATTCTTTAACTTGACTTTTCCCTCAAATTCTTCAATCATTACAGAAGACTGAAGTGTGTCATACAAGAGTATTTTATTATCTATATAATCAGCATACACAAACGGAAATAATCTTATAAGGATCATAATTTTAAATTTTATTGTTCAACATTTCCTCAAGTTCATCTATAGCTCGGTTATGAGATACGAAACATTTCCCACCTTCAACAGATTCACTTTCGGCAAAATAGCAACAATTACATCCTTTAATTTTATAACAATCAGCACATTGCGACTTGTATTTATCAAATATTTTCTTATAATAGCCATTAATCTTATTTAGATATAAATGTACCCCTTCTTTAGAAATAAAACCAAATTTAAATTTCCAAGAAGACTTTTCACATAAAAAAATACTTCCATCTACAGATACAAAAACTTTCGAAGAAAAAAGAAAACAGCTATTCGTCACATAACCATTCCATTGTCTACGCAACAAACCATCTACTTTTTCAATAGAGCGTTTGCTCCATAAATAGCATTGTCCACTTTTCATCGGGAATAAAGAAGTATATACATTTGGATAATTCGTCTTCATTTTAATTATTTCATCTGTAGAATATTCATGCATCTTAAAAATCTCTTGATAGTACTTGACGTTTTTCCTTACATCAGTCTCTACTACATTAGAAAAGAGAGGTGTTTTATTCCATTTAGAAAAGAAAATCAAAGCATCCAAACAATTACTTTTCCCATGAAGAACTGTAGAAAAATTCACATTCTTTTGAAAAAAAACAGGATAAGAAGCATAGAGAAGATTAATATTTTTCACAACAATGTTAAAGCTTTCTATTCCATTTTTAAATACTCTATATTGATTATTTTTTTCATTTCCATCAAGACTTATTAATATATGAAAATGATGCTCTACCAAATATGACATATACTTATCCAACAATATACCATTAGTTGTTATTACATAAGTGATATGAACATCAGGCATCAACTGATCTGCCAATGTTACGCATTGCTGTATTTTACTGAAAGCCAATAAGGGTTCACCACCATAAAATGAAATTTGAAAATCAGCACGATTTCCATTTTTAATTTTTAATTTCAATAAGACTTCTAAATATTCACGAACATCCATATCAGCTTTCCACTCTGCTGCAGTAGTGTTTTGGACATATAAACTTCCATAACAGCAATATCTACAAGCAAGATTGCATTCCTTGGTAACTGCCAATATGATATTAGGAACTCTAGCCAAAGAATCTAATACCATATTTTCATCAACTTTAGGATATTGGCTTAGCTCGCAATGATAAAAAGAATTTGCCTTTAAAAGCATTTGTATAAAATTACTAATACTTCCTTCTGGGTTATTATTCTTATACTTTTCCAACAATTCACTAAATGTATATTTTCGAAATGCAAAATATACATTTTTATCACAAGGATAAAGACTTCCATCCATGCAATCATATACATAATATAATCTATTATATTGAACCGGAATATATTTATGCAACATCTCTATTTTTTTTATTTTATCAGAAACAGAGATGAAAACTAAAGTACTAGTTTTCATCTCTACAAATATCTTAACGGATAGAATCAATTGGAGCAGAAGTTGTATCATTCGGATTTTGCAATTTTGTTATCAAATCCTTATTAACACTTCTTAAATTTGCCATAAGTTTATTAGCCATAACTTTTTCGTTAGCACGACAAGTACCACCACTATCACTAGTACCACCCCTAACTAGTTCCATTTCCTTAGTAGTAATTTCCTTCCCTACTAAGTTTAGGTAATTAAAAATCTTCATATTCTATAAATTTAAAAATAAGATTAATAGTTTATATCATGTTAACTATCTTGGAAGACTATCGTGCTTCTTAGAAGGTACGCTTTGACCAGTTGTGTCTGGATATATTTAGTCGACAAAAATATTATCAATTATAAGAATCTACACTATATGTCAAACATGCCCCAATAAATCATATCTTCTAGTTCTACAGTTACATTATAAGAACCATTCTCGAATGCGGCCAGATCTAAAGTGCACAATCCATTACCTTCTATAGCACCAGAAGAACTAGCCATCAGGCTTCCATTGGCTCCATAGACATAGACTTTTACAATGCCCATATAACAACCAACATTAACTGTAAGCTGATTTTGCTCTAAACTTGCTGTTACGCTAGGTTCTGTTGTTCGTGTTCCTAAATGCTTTTTTACCTTATACACAGGAATGTCTTTTGCTTTAGAAGAACACTCTGCTTTTACTTGACTAGAAGCAAAAAGCAGAAACAGCAGAAACGAAATATACATTTTTACCTTCTTCATAATCTTACCTTTTAGATGTTATTGAATCTCGGCTGCAAAATTACATAGTTTTTTGACTTCATCCAAACAAAACAGGTCTATTTCTATGCCATTACACAAATTACATATAATACTAAGAAACAAGTACTTATAATTGCCCCCCCCCAGATTTAAAAGGTCTAAAAAGCACTATATAGCCCCTATTTCTAGAAGTTTTCTATGTAGTTACGAAGCGAAAAATGCTCATTTTTAATGCCTACTTTATCCTTATACAAGAACAACTTTTGCTTGATTGCTTTCTCGCTCACACAATAGATAGATGCTAAAGTCTTTTGCGATAACTTTAAACGCAACAGCATCATTAATCGCACGTCAGCATTGGACAAATTAGGATGCTCTTTCTTTAGTCTCGACACAAACAAATCCTCCACACTATCCAAGAAAACTTCTAGTTCTGTCCAATCATTATCGGAAAGCACAATATGCTTACTCTCATTCGGAACACTCGAATTTAATTTTTCCACAACCTCTATCTTCTTTAGTAAATAGGTACGCATTACAGACAATTGCACATCCCTATGCGAGAGTTCTTCTTGGTGTAATTTCTCCATCATTTGCTGCTTTTGGGTGAATATTTCCTGTTCATGAGCTATGCGAGCTAATGACAGTTTTCGATACGACCAATAAGCATACAAGACAAACAAAATAATTATCAAGCATAAAAGTACGGTCAATCCAAATACCCATCGCTGCATTTCTGCCTTACCTTGTATTCTTGCCCTTTCGCTTTCTTTCTTCAAGAATGAAGTGTAATAGGAAATCTTGGCTTTGGATGCAGTTCGGTACATTTCTTGCAAGTAACAACATGCAGAATCACTAAAGGTTTTAGCCATCTTATAATCTTGCGCTTTCATAGCTGCTTTACTTTTCATATAAAATATCGAATAATGATCTTCAGCAGTTTTAGGAGTTGCTTGATCCAACAAGACAAAAGCTTGTTTTATAGAATCGACAGAAATATAAGCCAAGGCTAGATTTAGTTGACAAGAAAAACTACTTGCACCTTGTAACCCATAGGCTTGTTGAGCATAAAGCAGACAACTATCCTTTTCTCCCATTTTCTCAAACGTACTAGCCAAATTTTGTTTTACACTTGACAGCAATTCATTATCGTTTGCATATATCGCCAACCTATATGCTTTTTTCTCTACTTCCAAAGCTCGTCGCAAACTATCAACATAAAAGAAGTTCTCCCCTAACCTCAAATGCGCTGCCACCTTATTATATATACTAACATTTGGCATGGACTCATACATCTTCACCAAAGCTTTAGCATAGTTCAAAGCTTTGTAAGGTGCCAGCTGTTCTTCTACTTCAATCAGCTTATCCAATGCCAAGCATTTTAAATTCATATTATGGAGGCTGTCAGATATGGAATAGGACTTTTCTAAACAAGCCTTTGCCTGCTCCATGCTATCATTCAGCAGAAAGTATTTTCCCATATAATACAAGGATGAAGCATAAAGAGAATCGGCTTGATGGTCCCCATACCAATCATACGCTATGCGAATCAAGGAATCGTTATCCACATCCAAGCCAGACTTATCCTGCGCCATATAATAAATGAGGGCATACTTCGCCATATCTTTATCTGAGAGTTTACCTTGATTGATACGGTTCAAAAAGACCAAGGCACTATCTGGCTTAGACTCTGCCAACGTATAAGCTAAGTCTAACTCTCTCTTATGACTTTGATAACATGATACCAATACCGAAAGCATCACAAAAAACAATGTTGTAAACGAAATACTTCTTCTCATATTTAGTATAATTACATTCAGGGCGCAAAAATACAAAATATTTTTCAATAATAGAACTAAATAGGGTCTAAAATACAAAGTCTGCAGAAAAGCACAATACAACTGATTATCAGGTATATATATTATATTTATAATAAAATGGGGCCTAAATAATAGTAGTATTTTCACATTACCAACCTTTCTGCATCAGATAACAGAATCTCACGCTTTGGTTGTCAGGAGTCATTATGTTAAAAATCCTAACTCACTCTAAATTGAACTTTGGCTGAATATCAAGAAGTTGGGCGTTAACCTATATCATATAGGTAACAATATGGAAACGAGTGGACTTCTGCTCGTTTCTGTATTTTGCAATATGCAAAGAACGCCTTAATTCGGGGACAAAGATACGATATTTTTCTAAATCTCGCATAGCTTACAAGGAGAAAAACTTGGAATTAGAACTTTTTACGTTAAAATCCATATTTGACAAGCAGATTTTGAAGAAAATATTTGGAGTTTCCAATAAAAAGAGTATTTTTGCAGCAACAAATTCCACCACGCCTCTCAACGATGCGTACCACGGTGGGACTTCGCTTTTTATAAAGGGTATATGGATTACGACAAACAATCGATAAACGTAGATGAACAGGTTGCCTTGCTCCAGAACAGAGGGCTGGTGATAGAAGAGAGAGCCTGCGTAATAGGCAAACTGGAGAACGAATGCGTAAAGGCATTCCTCGACCACGAGGAAGAGATTCTTGCTGGCACCTTCGAGGGAGCCCTCATCGACCACATCTCGGAGCACGAGCGCAATGCCTACATCACCTGCACTCAGGTTTCGAGAAAGAAGATTTATGCCAGCAAGCCCGTTCTCGACATCGAGCTTTCGGGTTACAAGATCATGGCTACGCTGATGGAGGTATTTATCGATGCCGCCGTCAACCCGTCCAGTTTCTACTCCAAGCAGCTTCTGCGCCGGGTAAGCAGCCAGTACGATATCGAGAACGAAAGTCTGGAAGAGCGAATCATGGCAGTATTGGATTACATCAGCGGCATGACGGATATCTATGCCTTAGATATTTATCAGAAGATCAACGGAATAAGTCTGCCGATAGTATAGAAACAAAACAGGCGTTTCTTATATTTTTGCGTAAAAGTGTGTTAAATAAAGAAAGATAATAGGAAGAAGAATGCAATAATGGGGGGAGAATAATGTTTTATAAATAGAGGATGGGCAAAGCGCCTATCATGTATAACTCATAAAAACAACAGTTTATGAAAGCAAAGATTTACTTTTTGGCAATGGCTTTCGTCGCTCTCTTGATGGTAGGGTGTAGCGATGATGATGGTATTCAACTCACACAGGATGAAATCATTGGTGATATTAACACTGGCAAACAAGTGGGTATCAAGGGCAATAGCCTTGTCATATATACCACCCAGGGTGCCCGCGTGAATGTGCAAGGAGCCAAGGGCAAGATTTCGGCACAGTCTTCTGATGAGAAAGTAGTCACTGTAACTTGCATCCATGAGACGGGGCAGTATGGTAAGGATGAGCGTATTAGCTTGTCTGCTATCGCTGTGGGAAAGGCTATTGTTACAGTGACTGATGAAGATGGTAATGAGGCAAAACTTGCCGTGGAAGTCAAGGATGTTGAGACGTTATGGAAGACTACACAAGTATTTAGTGGTTATCAAAAATATTGTAAGGTGGAGGGTGTTTCCAAGGAAGATTCTTTGGTGATAGCATCGGATGCGATAGCAAGTAAGCCTTATGAAGCTGTTAAATTCAAGAGTCGTGGTGATGTATTTACAGTATCCCGAATCCAGTTCCTTGCTGGTGGAAAGGTGTTGGTGGATGGGTATTATACTACTACGTATAATGAAGATCACAGTATACTTTATTTCGAGGTTGGAGATGGTAAAGGCGGAACTTTGGAGAATTTCTATTTGAAACCAAAAGAAGGCTCGCTTTTCTTCTGGGATTTGACAGATAAATATAAGGAAGCTTATCCGCAGGTAACAAAGGTGGAGTTAGTTTGGGCAGCTGCTCAGCATTTTTAAGTTTTCATATTAAAAGGGTCGCTTCAAAACTCATTCTCTTATTCGCTTTCGGGTGCTTTAGGGCTTTATGTTAAAGTTTCCATCACAGCTAAACTTTCTGGAAAGAAAACGGCAGCAGACATTGATGGAAACTTCACAATTGAAGTGGAGCCAAAAGATACAATCACCATAAAGTTCATTGGTATGCAAGACAGAATCATCAAACTCTCTGAAATGAATTTCGAAAAACTCAATGTCATCACTTTGACAGAAAGTGGAGGACTCATGGGTGAAATTGTTGTTATCAAAAAAGGACATAAGCATAAAAAAAATAAACTATGGCAAGAGGACGTTATATTTGCAACACTCTCAAAGCTATCCGCAAGCAGATAGCGGATGCAAATGGGATTGACTATTCACCCGAAGAATGTCATTTCAATGGTGAATGCAAGGGTACTTGCCCAAAATGTGAGAAAGATGTGAAAAATTTGGAACATGAATTGCGACTTAGGAAGAAAGCAGGAAAGACTATAAAGGTCGTAGGGGTAGCATTGGAAATGACAGCTCTTGCAACATCTATTATGTCGTGCTCTACACAAAAAGGATATTACAACTCTACCCCTCCACTACCAAAGAAAGTTATTCCGATTCACTTCCAGGAATATACATCCAAAGACTCCATCCTGCTAAAAGAAAGAGAAACATTGAATAAGAAAGGAGTACTTTTTGTCCAAGGGCATATCATTGACGAAAAAACAAAAGAACCGATTTGTACAGCTTTCATCACAGCTAAACTTTCTGGAAAGAAAACGGCTGCAGATATTGACGGAAACTTCACCATTGAAGTGGAGCAAGGAGACACCATCACCATTAAGTTCATTGGTATGCAAGACAGAATTATCAAACTCTCTGAAATGAACCTCGAAAAGCTCAATGTTATCACTTTGACAGAAAGTGGAGGACTCACAGGAGAAATAGTTGTTGTAAAAAAAGGACATAAGCATAAAAGAAAATAAGCAATGGTAACAAGAGGACGTAACATATGCAATACCCTCAAAGCAATCCGCAAGCAAATAGCGGATGCCAATGGGATAGACTATTCACCTGAAGAATGTAATTATAAGGGTGAATGTATGGGAACTTGCCCTAAATGTGAGCAAGATGTAAGAGACTTGGAATATGAGCTGCACCTCAGACAAATGGCTGGAAAAGCCATTAAGGTAGCAGGCATAGCAGCAGGACTTGTCGCTATGACAGCTTGTTCGGATGGAAAGGTACAAAGAATATCTTCGGATGCTACTAAAAGTGAACTTAATATAGTGAAAAAAGAAGAGCCTAAACCTGGAGACAGACAATTGGAAGGAGATATCTCGTTTAGTGATGAGGCTAAATATGCAGAAGAAGAAAATAGAAAATTAGGAGAGATTCCAAGCAATCCTCGAATGGAAATAACAAAAGAGCGAACTTCAAATGATAGGAAAGGTACCACATCCAAGAAATCAAAAAAAGGCAATACCGCTTTAATGCAATCAGCTGTTGATACAGACTCCATAGAAAACAGCAATATATTTGGTGTTGTAGAGGAGATGCCTTCATTCCCAGGTGGTATGGCTGCATTGATGAAATACATCAAGGATAATCTACGCTATCCAGAAATTTGTAGGGAAGGTGCTGCTATGGGCAGAGTTCATGTTGTCTTTATTGTAAACGAGGACGGAAGTCTGAGTGATATAAAGGTAATTAGAAGCATTAGCCCTGAACTTGACAAGGAAGCCATTAGGGTTGTGAAAAGTATGCCAAAATGGAATCCTGCAAAACAAAATGGCAAAGCTGTGAAAATGAAATATGTTGTTTCTGTAAATTTCAGACCTGAATAAGATGAATACAGCTCCACTTATCTGTATCGACCGTCATCGCCTTACAATTGACGGTGAGGGGGTTACTACGCTCGTAGCATTTCATGGTTGTCCTCTTCATTGCAAGTACTGTCTCAATCCCCAATGCCTTGATGCTGACGGCGTATGGCAGGAGGTGGATACAGAACTGCTGATGGCGAACGTGGAGATGGACAACCTCTACTTCTTGGCGACAGGAGGCGGCATCTGTTTTGGTGGAGGTGAACCGCTTCTGTGGAGTTCATTCATAAAGGAGTTTTGTGAACTATGCCCAGAGGGATGGCACTTTACTATGGAGACGAGTCTAAACGTACCTCGCCATCACTTGGAGAAAGTCACCCCATACATTGACTCCTTTATCATCGACATCAAGGACATGAATCCTGCCATCTATCAAGCCTACACTGGTAAGCCCAACCGGCAAGTTATCGACAACCTTGTCTGGCTCAACACTCATGCCAAACATAAAGACAAGATCATCCTTCGTCTCCCCATAATCCCCAAGTTCAACACCGAAGATGACAGGAAACACAGTCGCCAAGTCTTAATAGAATTAGGATATGAGAATTTTGATGAATTTGAATATGTTATTAGAAACAAATAAACAGTTTTAATTATATGTCCCAATGAAATGGATTTGAATGTAAATTCCATCTCATTGGGGTATTGGATAAAAATTATTGGTAATTTTTAATAGTACGTTTTATGCTATTAGACTCTCTGCGAAGTTCATTAGCTACACTGTCTTTGTATGCAGCCATCCGTACCATTTCATTGTATTTGAGAACAGAATCTTCGTAAGCTGCAACACGATTTTTGACATAGTCTATGACATTTTCGTCTCTGTTTACAGAGAAGTGCTTCTCTATATATAAGATGTTTGGGTCATCAGCAGACAGAACCATCTTCAAAGCTCTATACTTCAAGTCTGCCTCCTCCCAATCTTGGTGCTCTCGCCATTGGGTGAGGTTGCCCCAAATGGAGAGAACGAGAGATAGAGCCAAGCCGCCAATGAAAAAAAGAACATACTTTGAAGTTGGCTCGAAGCGATGAGTCACTACTTTCTTCAGAGGTGTATTATCCATTGCGTGAAGTTTGTCCTGCACAATTTTTGATGTGGCATTCAGCTCTTGTTTCACATGATTAATGGTACACTGCGCATCACAACTTTGCGACACGCTGCATTGAAAGCAACTGCGACTACAAGACCGTAAGCGT
>ENA-OPDR01000016-OPDR01000016.1-human-gut-metagenome-genome-assembly--contig:-NODE-16-length-52912-cov-11.843143_pt1 | contig 52912 bp, 36 predicted proteins | sample MGYA00241630_ERZ501523 | MGnify/ENA primary metagenome ERZ501523 (study PRJEB25962, sample SAMEA2042389) | human gut metagenome | biome: human gut; feature: human-associated habitat; material: faeces...
CCCAGGGCGATGCCCTGGGCTAGGAGCTTTTGGGCCTTCAGCCCGTACTTGAGCCACATGCGAAACTTCAGTTGCCAATAAATAAATCTGCAGCTTTTTATTTACTGGCAATAAACAAATCGAATATAAGTTCTATCATCAAAGCTCTTATTGCCCTCTACGATGCCCTTGGTGGCGATAAAGGAATGGATGTTCTGAGGGTCGTTGGCTATCTGCTCTGCCAATGCCGCCTCGCTCGCTGCTAAGGTTGGCTTCAGGAACGGATAGCCATCGCTCGCCAATACTACTTCATTGGGAGATGCAATAGGCTTCGTTTGCTCTTGAAAGTATACTTCAATGCTACTCGAAGCAGGCTTCATTTTCAACGCTACAACCTTCACTCCCTCCCGATAGATAGGAAATCCATCAATAACCGTATAGGTCTGGTTCTGCCCCGAAAGCATCGCCTTGATAAGCAATGGCTCTATCTGCTTTCTAGCCTCAGCAGGCGAAAGGCCCTGCTCTATCAGTTCTACCCTTTTTCTGGCAATCTCCTGCTCATAAGGCTTGCCGTTCTCATAGAGCTTTCCGGCGATGATTGCCTGGCAATCGCCCACCATCCATACTTCATTCCTTGTCCGGCTATAAAGGATAGCCGAGGCTGTTAGGCGCTCTTCGGGATGCTTCTTCAACCGCTCTTCCACCCCAAGCTTTTCATACACCTTATTATATATATACGCCGTAACGCCCTGGCAGAAATCATCTACCGAGGCATCCGCCTTCAGCTCCTCCTGGATATATTCCGAGATAAGCATCATGGCGTATCTTCCGTTCTTCATATCAGGATTGAGATGCTTCGGCGTCTTGCTCGTACTGCCATCAATCACAGCGATGAAATCATCGGTAACTACCATTCCATCCTCACAAGCCTCAGGGCTCTTCTTTCCTATGATACAGCTTTCTATAATCTTCATAAAATCTACTTATCTATCCGGTTATATATCTGAAAAAAGGCTACCCATCCAGGTAACCTTTTTACTCGTTTATTTATCTCTTAAGCCTTCACCTTCTTTAATCTGATAACCAGCTGTATGAAACTTGGAATCATGATGCAGAGAGAGAAGCCTACGGCATAATACATGGTTTTCTCATCGCCATGGAAGAGGTCGATGAGCTTGCCATCGCTCTGCGGCATGATATTAGCAAGAACATACGCCATCGTATTGTTCACCCAGTGGAGCAGGATACCCGGAACAAGACTCTTGGTGCGATAATACATCCAACCCAGGAGTAAGCCCAGCAGGAGGGCATTGACAAACTGCGCTACGTTGGCGTGAGCCAGACCGAAGATGGCAGCCGAAATCATGATGGCTACCCAATGGTTCTTCTTGCTCATAAGACCCAGCAGGGTGCGGAGAATGGCTCCACGGAACACAACCTCCTCAGCAAAAGGCGCCAGAACGCCGATAGCCACATAGCCCCAAGGCTCCTTCATGAGCGATGCGAGTATCTGCTCGGCATTCTCGTCCATCTCGATGCCTATCTGCTCATATATGAACTCCAGAGGAATGATGGTTCCCAGGGCGAACAATGCCACCCAGAGAAGCGTTACCCAAGGCTTGGAAAGCAGATAATCGCGGGTCAGCGGTGTCCACTTCGTCTTCAGGAAGATGACGAGGGTGATAACGTTGCTGAACGCTGAGGTAAGCGCCATCAGGATAGGATTGCTGCCCGAACTGATAGCCAGGAGCGTTGCCTGGTAACCTTCGCCCTTAATGCCCGCCCAGATTCCTGCGCCAGCATACATCACGATAATCTGTACTACTATAAATATAATCAGGTAGAGGACGATATCCGCCAAACCTCTCTTTAAATTAATCTTTGCCATTGCTTTTACTGTTTATAATTAATCGTTTATAGTTAATAGCATTCTCGCTATCATTCCGCTTCCTTTTCAAAGAGATCCAGCACAGTCTGCTCATCCTCTTTCAGCTGCGCTGCCAACTCCTCGGGACTGTCAAACTTCTGTTCGCCCCTTATTCGCTTCACGAAGCTTACGAGCAAGAGCTGGTCATAAATATCCCCGTCGAAATTGAAGATATGCGTCTCTAGCGTCAGTTGTCTGCCATTGAAGGTTGGGCGATTGCCCACATTCATCATTCCCCGCTTCCATTCCACCGAATTCTCCAGTCTTACCCTTACGGCATAGACACCAGGGGCAGGAATCAGCTGTCCGAAGTGAGAGATGTCGAGATTGGCAGTAGGGAAACCGAGCTTTCTGCCTTCGTGGAATCCATTCACCACCTTTCCGATGAGGGTATAAGGGAAACCGAGGCACCGGGCAGCCATCTCCACTTCTCCCTCTTTCAGGAAAGAGCGGATGACAGAAGAAGAGATGTTGATGGCGTCTATCTGGAAGGCTTCGTTCCTGATTACCTCGATGCCCATCTCCTTGCCGTAGCGCACGTAATCTTCGAAAGTCTCCTCGCGGTTGTGACCGAAGCGATGGTCGTAGCCGATGAAGAGTTTCCTTACGTTGAGATGGTCGTGGAGCACCTGCTGCATGAATTCCCTTGCCGACATGGCAGCCATCGCCTTGTCGAAATGCAGCACCACAGCATTATCCACTTCCGTCTTCGAAAGCAGCAGCAGCTTGGAGTCGAGTGTACTCAGCATCTCTGGCTGATAATCTGCCTGCAATACCTTGCGGGGATGCGCATCAAAGGTGATGACGGTAGATTGCAAGCCATCCTTTCGTGCCGTCTCTACGAGATGATGAATCAGGAACTGATGTCCCCGATGCACCCCGTCGAAGAAACCGATGGTTGCCACACAAGGCGGCAACTGCACGATATCATTATAATGTATTGTATTCATAAGGACTGTCTTTAACATTCATATCAGAAGAAGAACTCCGATGGATTATCTTCTCTTTGCTATCATTCTCTTAAAAGTTCTCCACAGCTCGCCCGCCCAAAGTACAACGGAGGTTGAGCCGATGATGAGCAGCCACTCGTGGAGCGACAATGGTGTGGTGCGGAACATTTCGCCACCAAAGGTTACAATAATCCACTGACCCACCAATACCAGTACAAGCACCAGCATCATTCCTTTATCCTTCAGGAAATGGCGGAAGGCGGTGTGATGGCTCATCAGCGCCTTGGCATTGAAGAGGTTCCAGAACTGAATCATCACGAAGGTGGTGAAGAACATGGTCAGTTCATGCACATCTACTCCACCCTTGCCTCTGCGCTCGCAGTAAACCAGCAGGGCAAACATAACGAGGAAGAAGACGATACCGCAGAACAGGATGCCGAAACCGATGCTCTTGTTGATGATGAAATCGGATGCCTTGCGTGGTTTATCCTTCATCACCTCGTGAGATGGAGGCAATGAGGCAAGTGCCAAGGCTGCGAAGGTATCCATGATAAGGTTCACCCAGAGAATCTGGGTTACCGTCAACGGCATTTCAGTTCCGATAACTGAGCCGCCAAGCACCAGCAGGAGGGCTGCCACGTTTACTACCAACTGGAAGAAGAGGAAGCGCTGCAGGTTGCGATAGAGCGAGCGTCCCCACATCACGGCGTTGGCGATAGACTTGAAGGAATCATCGAGCAGGGTCATATCCGAAGCCTCCTTAGCCACGGAAGTTCCCGAACCCAGCGACAAGCCCACGTGAGCATAGTGAAGCGCCGGAGCATCGTTGGTACCGTCGCCTGTTACGGCAACCACCTCGCCACGCTTCTGGAGCATGGCCACCAGTCGCTGCTTATCGGTAGGACGGGCACGGCTCATCACACGGATATCCTTTGCCCGTTCGTAAGCCTCTTCGTCAGAAAGAGCCTCCCACTGTTCGCCCGTAATCATCTGCTGGTCGAGCGAAGTCAGAGAGCCATCTGCTCCGATATTCTCAGGTTCATCTTCGAAGACACCAATCTGCTTGCCTATCTCCAAGGCGGTGGCAGCCGTATCACCCGTAACCACCTTCACCTCGATACCCGCATGGCGGCACTCCTGCACAGCGGCAGGAACATCTGGACGGATAGGATCGGCAATGGCTGCAATGGCCTGCAGCTGAAGGTCGTTGGCATCGAGAAGCGCTACCACTTCGGCAGTAGAGGTTCTGGATGTTCTCATGATAGAAGTTTCTACCTTCTTATAGGCGAACGCCAGGGTTCTCATCGCCTTATGCTGCCACTCGTCGAGTTCTTCGGCAGTCTGTTTCAGCATTCTATCTTCGATGATGCATTTCTTCATCACGATTTCAGGCGCACCCTTTACGAAGAGATAGGTCTCGCCATCAACTTCTGCCAAGGTTGCCATCATCTTTCTTTCGGTAGAGAAAGGCAACTGCTTGAGCACATTCACCTGCTTGCGGAGTTCTTCATAATCCTTGCCCTGGGCATCGAGCCAGAGCAGGAGAGCCGACTCGGTAGGGTTTCCGATAGGTTTGCCGTCATTCAACTCGGCTGTAGAGTTGAGGGCAATGGCAGTAGCGAGCAGCGCCTCATCGCCCTGCTTGAGTTCCAGGGCACTCACCTGCATCTTGTTCTGGGTAAGCGTACCGGTTTTATCGGTACAGATCACGGTAACGGCACCCATGGTTTCGCAGGCATGGAGCTTGCGCACCAGATTGTTCGACTTCAGCATTCTTCGCATGTTGAGCGCCAGAGAAAGGGTAATCGCCATCGGCAATCCCTCCGGCACCGCCATCACAATCAGGGTAACAGCCATCATGAAGTATTTCAACACGATTTCTGCCATATAGAAATAATCCTTGCCGCCCCATACCGGATTGGTGAGGATATCGTGAATCAGGAAGATGAAGAAGGCTGCCACAGATACTACAGAGCCTACCTTGGAAATCATCTTAGCCAACTTGTCGAGCTGCATGTGAAGCGGTGTCTCCACCGAAGTCTGCTCGGTAGATTTCTTCGCCACCTTACCAATCTCGGTAGCATCGCCCACGGCTGTAACCACGAACTCGCCCCTGCCATTCATCACCATGGTAGAACGGAGGATGACGTTGCGAGGATAGGCACCATCGCCACCGCCTTCCAGAGATTTCTCGGCAACAGGTTCGCCCGTAAGGGCAGATTCGTTAATCTGCAGGTCGTTGCAGACGATGAGTTCTCCATCGGCAGGCACCTCGTCGCCCACTTCTACGAGCACTACATCTCCCACCACCACATCGTGGCGCGGAATCTCCATCACCTTACCATTGCGGCGCACCTTAACCGGCTGCTCTTCGCTGAGCGCCGTAAGCAGATTAAACTTCTTGGCAGCATCGCGCTCAAAGTAGAAGCCCACGGTAGTAGCAAGGAAAACTGCCACGAAGATACCGATGGTCTCCATGAAATTCTTTTCGATAAAAGCAAGGATAAGGGATACAAAAGCCGCCACAAGAAGTATCTGGATAATCGGGTCGCGATATTTATCCAAATACAATTTCCATAATGAAGTACGTTGAGGAGGGGTGAGCACGTTCTTGCCATGCTGTTCCCTACTCTGTTTAACTTGTTCATCGGTAAGACCGATTCTTTTATTTTTGTCTATGTCCATTTCTGAATAGAAATTCTTTTCCTTTTTTGTACAATTAATAAGTACATACGCACGTGTGCGCACATAATTTGGTGCAAAGATACGCTATTTTTCTGATTCTAAGAAAATTTTTAAGATTTTATTTGGTTATTTGCCCAAAATCTAGTATCTTTGCACTCGAATTTGATAAAAATTCAACGGACTTGTAGCTCAGTTGGTTAGAGCAACAGACTCATAATCTGGAGGTCCTAGGTTCAAGCCCTAGCTGGTCCACGCTTCTATTACAGCGACTTACGAGCAATCGTAGGCCGCTGTTTTTCTTTTTGCACAGAACTTATCCAGCAAGAAAAAGAGGCCAACTGGGGCTTTTGCAACCAAGTTGCAGAAACCTTTTCGTAATTTTGCAACCGAAATAGAAAAAGGAACTGAATGTTCCTGGTTATATAGAACTAAAAGTATTGCAAAATTATGGAAGAAATGAAACATTCTCACGAACATCATCATGAATGCCATTGTGAAGATTCTCACGAACATCATCATGAGCACAATCATGACTGCTCATGCGGCACAGAAGAACATGAGCACCAGGGGTGCGGTTGCCACCACCATCACCATGAAGAAGGCGGTTTGAAATCCAAACTCTTTCTGATAGGAGCAACCATCATCCTCCTGATTATCGCTATTTTCATCGAAAAGGAATACTGTCTGGCTACCTGGCAGTTGCTCCTCGTCTATCTCATTCCTTATTTATTGATAGGACACGAGACGCTGGGCGAAGCTGCAGAAGGTATTGCCAAGGGCGATATGTTTAACGAAAACTTTCTGATGGCTATTGCAACCATCGGAGCACTTTGCATCGGATTCTTCCCAGGATCAGATACAGAATTTCCGGAGGCAGTCTTTGTGATGCTCTTCTTTCAGGTGGGCGAACTCTTCGAAGGATATGCGGAAGGAAAGAGCCGCGACAGCATCTCGCATCTGATGAATATCCGACCGGATGTAGCGAATGTTGAAAGAAACGGAAAAGTAGAGTCGGTTTCGCCGGAAGACGTCAAGATAGGAGAAACTATCGTAATCCGTCCGGGAGAGAAAGTTCCATTGGATGGTATTGTTGTTGAGGGAAGCTCAGCCTTGAATACCATTGCCCTGACAGGTGAGAGTATGCCACGGGATTTGAATGAAGGCGATACTATCATGTCCGGTTGCATCAATCTTTCAGGAGTAGTTCGTGTACGCACCACCAAGAGTTTTGGCGAGAGTACCGTATCCAAGATTATTGCGCTGGTAGAGAGTGCCGACAAGAACAAGTCGAAGAGCGAGGCTTTCATCACCCGTTTCGCCCGAGTCTATACTCCTATCGTTGTTTTCGCAGCCATTGCCCTGGCGGTTATTCCTCCATTCCTGGCAGCAACAGGAATCGTAGGTGAAGGAACCTTTGGCGAGAACTTCCCATTATGGCTCAACCGCGCCTTGATATTCCTGGTAGTTTCCTGTCCATGCGCCCTGGTCATCAGCGTGCCCCTCACCTTCTTTGGCGGCATCGGCGGAGCATCCCGGAACGGTATTCTCATCAAGGGCAGCAACTATATGGATGCTTTAGCCAAGGTGGGAACCGTTGTGTTCGACAAAACCGGAACTCTGACCCACGGAGAGTTTGCCGTAGCAGCTGTTCATGCTGATGATTTCTGCCCAGACCATTCATCCCACGATGCAGATAATGTGCATATTGGCGAATATTCTGACAAGGAGAAGATCCTGCTGCATTTGGCGGCTCATGCTGAACATTTCACTACCCACCCTATCGGCGCAGCCCTGCGTTCTGCCTTCCCGCAAGAAGCAACGGATGGCTGCGAGGTGACCGATGTAGAGGAGGTTGCAGGACAGGGTATCCGTGCCAAAGTGAACGACAAGGTGGTTTGCGTGGGCAACAAGAAGATGATGGAAAGCATCGGTGCCCAATGGCACGACTGCAACCAGGTGGGAACCATCATCCACGTCGCCATTGATGGCAAGTACGCGGGACATATTGTGATCAACGACACCCTTAAAGAAGGAAGCGCCCATGCCATCAGAGAGCTGAAAGAACTTGGAGTAGAGAAAACGGTAATGCTGACGGGTGACCGCAGAGAAGTGGGAGAAGATGTTGCCCACAAACTGGGACTGGACGAGTGCCGTGCAGAACTGCTGCCAACCGATAAGGTTTCGCATGTAGAACAACTGCTGAAGACAAAACCAGCAGGCAAGACGCTCGCTTATGTAGGCGATGGCATCAACGATGCCCCTGTATTGAAGCGTGCCGATGTGGGCATTGCCATGGGTGGACTGGGTAGCGATGCAGCCATCGAAGCTGCCGATGTAGTACTGATGGATGATGACCCTAGAAAGATTACCCTTGCCGTAAAGATAGCCAGGAGAACCATTCATATCGCTCACGAGAACGTGGTGTTTGCCATCGGAGTAAAGGTTGCCGTACTGATTCTCGCCACCATTGGTCTCGGCACCATGTGGATGGCTGTCTTTGCCGATGTAGGTGTTACGGTACTGGCTGTATTGAACGCCATGAGAAGTTTGGGTAAAAATCGTCTTTTTTATCGTTAAATACCAAAATAAGTTGTATCTTTGCAAACGAATTATAATATACAATACTGAATGGTTATGTATAAAAAAGACATTTTGACTATGAATAAGATTATCAAACTCATCTTCGTGCTCTGCTGCTTCTGCGGCATTGCACAGGCTCAGCCTCAACGCCCTAAGCTCGTTGTAGGCATCGTTATCGACCAGATGCGATGGGATTATCTCTATCGCTACTACGCCCGCTACGACGAAGGCGGATTCAAGAGAATGCTCGGAGAAGGATTCAGCGTAGAAAACTGCAAGATTCCTTACATCCCTTCGGTTACAGCCATCGGCCACTCTTCTATCTGGACCGGTTCCGTTCCTTCCATCCACGGAATTGCAGGAAATAACTTCGTGAAGGATGGAAAAGTAGTGTATTGTACTGCCGACGATACCGTCAACCCGGTAGGTTCAGACAGCAAGGCTGGCAAGATGTCGCCTCGCAATCTGTGGGTAACCACCATCGGTGATGAACTCCGTCTGGCTACCAACAACCGCTCTAAGGTGATTGGTGTAGCCTTGAAAGACAGAGCATCTATCCTCCCTGCGGGCCATCACGCCAATGGCGCTTTCTGGTTTGATGACAAGTCGGGCAAGTTCATCACCAGTACTTTCTATATGGATAAGTTGCCTGAGTGGGTGAACAAGTTCAACAAGCAGAAACTCCCAAACAAGTATCTTTCACAGAAATGGGAGACGCTCTACCCTATCGATTCCTACAAGGAGAGCACCAGCGATGACAACAACTACGAGAATGGAATTGTTGAAGGCGAAAAGGCAGTATTGCCACTCGATCTGCCTACCTTATATAAAAAGCATGGTTACAAGATTCTCCGCAGTACCCCATTCGGCTGCAACCTGACTTTCGATATTGCCAAGGCTGCCATTGAGGGAGAAAATCTGGGTAGAAACACAGATACTGATTTGCTGACCATCAGCTGCTCCAGCACCGATTACATCGGTCATCAGGTGGGCGTGAACGCCATCGAAACAGAAGATTGCTATCTCAGATTAGATAAGGCATTGGCAGATTTCTTCACTTATCTCGACCAGACCGTGGGCAAGGGAAATTATCTCACCTTTCTCACCGCCGACCATGGAGGCGTAAACAACGCCACCTTCCTGCAAGACCAGCGAATCCCTGCCGGCATCTGGAACAAGAAGGGACTGGTAGATGAATTGAACAAGAGTCTGAAGACAAAGTTCAACACCGACAAGGACCTAGTAAAGACAATTATGAACTATCAGGTATTCTTCAATACAGACATCATCGAAGAACTCGGTCTGGATTACGCAGCCATCAAGCAGGTGGTAGTAGACAGACTGAAGAAGGACAAGGACGTGCACTATGCCTTCGACATGGAGAAGACCTCTATCGAGAGCATCCCTGAAGAGTTGAAGTTCCGCGCCATTAACGGTTATAACCGCGAGCGCAGCGGAGGTGTTCAGATTGTACTGAAACCAGGTCACTACGATTATTACAGCAGCAAGGGAACTACCCACGGAGCATGGAATCCATACGATATCCATATTCCTTGCCTGTTTATGGGTTGGGGCATCCAGCACGGCGAGAGTGCCCAGCCTCACTATATGACAGATATTGCCGCTACCGTTTGTGCGATGCTGCATATTCAGGCACCTAACGGCTGCATCGGCACACCGATATTCTAATAAAAAGCAAAAAGACAGATAATAACAAAGGCTAGGTTCACGATTCCGGGAACCTAGCCTTTATTTTTTATTCAAAAGAAGATGTTCTTCTATTCCGAGAAGAACATCTCTTATTCTTCGTTCATAATCTTCATATATTCCTCGTAAGAAATATATCTGCCACCCATCGATTTGAGATGAGGAGTCTCCAACTGACAATCTATCATCTTTCCACCGTGCTCCTGCAAGTATCTGGCAAGGAAGATGAGGGCAATCTTAGAAGCTGACGGAACCCTGGAGAACATGCTTTCTCCTATAAAAACCTTGCCGATGGTGACACCATAAAGTCCACCAACCAGTTCATCGGTTTCATTATCCCATACCTCTACGCTCGCCGCAAAGCCCTGCTTATGGAGGGCAGTAAATGCCTGGATGATGTTCTCGCCCAGCCATGCGCCATCTTCCCAATACCGTCCGTTGGTCTTACTGCATCCCCGTATCACGCCATCGAAATCTTCGTTGATTCCTACGCTGTACCGGTTCTTCCTCATCAGGGTACGCATGGAATGACTGATGTGGATTTCATCAGGGAAGATGACGAAACGCTTCATCGGACAGAACCAGAGTATTTCAGGCTGGTCACGGAAACTATACCAGGGAAAGATGCCATTGCTATAAGCCAGCAACAGGCGGTCGATACTCAAATCGCCACCAATCGCAAAGCATCCATCCTCATCGCCATAATGCGGATCGGGAAAGTAAATCTCGTCCGCAGTATCATCTATCTGTAATATCATACGCTTATCTTTTATCAAGAATTTCTTGACTAGACTTTCATTCTAATAATTAATCACCAGTTCCCTTCCGTCAAAATCGACATGCGCCTTGCCACTCTTCTTGAGTTTGCCGAAGAGCAGCGCCTTCATCAGGATCGGTTTCAGGCGGTTACCGATGACACGGTCCATCTCGCGGGCACCATATTCCTTGGTAAAGCCCCATTTCAGCAACTGTTCACGCGCAGCATCGGTTAACGTTACGGTAACTCCCTTTGCTGCCAGTTTCGCATCGAGTTGACGAAGTTTCTTGGCAAGAATCAGCTCTGCCATGTGCTTATCCATATCGTTGAACACCACCATGTCGGAAAGTCGGTTGATAAACTCAGGCTTGAAAGTCTTCTTCACCTGTGCCAGCATCGCTTCGCCACGACTTACGTTTCCATTGAAACCTACGCTAGCCCGTGAAGCATATTGTGCTCCGGCATTTGAGGTCATGATGAGAATCACGTTACGGAAATCAGCCTTCTGGCCCTTGTTATCAGTCAGACGGGCATAGTCCATTACCTGGAGCAGGATGTTATAGATATCGCTATGCGCCTTCTCTATCTCATCGAGCAGGAGTACACAGTTTGGCGTCTTGCGGATGGCATCGGTCAGAAGTCCTCCATCCTCATAACCCACGTATCCGGCTGGCGAACCGATGAGTTTTGCCACGGTATGCTTCTCGGTATATTCACTCATATCGAAGCGTACCAGTTCGATGCCGAGTTCCTTGGCCAACTGCCGTGCCACCTCGGTTTTTCCTACTCCGGTAGGTCCCACGAAGAGGAGCGAAGCCAATGGTTTGTCATCATCTGTCAATCCCGCCTTTGCCATCATCACAGCCTCAACCACCTTGTCTACAGCCTTGTCCTGACCGTAAATCTTGTCGAGTATGCGCTGGCGGAGCGTAGCCAAAGCATCGTTATTCTCATCTTTCATCGCAGCTGCATCAATCTTGCAGACTTTAATCAGAATCTGCTGGATGATAGACTTGGTAACATAAGAGCGCTGGCGAGATTCTACCGGATGCACCTCCAGATAAGCACCCGCCTCATCCATCAGGTCGATGGCCTTGTCTGGCAGACAGCGGTTGCTGATATATTTGGCGCTGGCACGGACGGCATATTCCAGGGCGTCCTTGCGATAGGTTACATTGTGGAACTTGTTGTATTTATACTGCAAGCCCTCCAATATCTTGATAGCCTCCTCCTCGGTAGGTTCCTTGATATCTATCTGCTGGAACCGACGCACGATGCCCTTGCTCTGAGCCATGTAGCGGTTGAACTCCTCGTAGGTGGTAGAGCCGATGAAACGGATATCGCCTGCCTCCAGATATTGCTTCAGCATATTGGATGCATCAGGTCCGCCATCTGAGCCACGACCGGCACCTATCATATTATGAATCTCATCGATGTAGATAATGGTATTGCCTTCCTTCACGGCTCCCTCCATCACCATCTTGATGCGTTTCTCGAAGTCGCCGCGATATTGGGCACCGGCAAGCATCTGTCCCATATCCATGCCGTAGATGCGAGCCCCCTTGAGGCGTTCAGGAACCAGGTTTTCGTTGATGAGTTTGGCGAGACCATAGACCAGAGCTGTCTTGCCGACTCCGGCTTCTCCGATGTGGAGCGGATTGTTCTTCTCGGCACGGCAGAGCACCTGGATGGTTCTGTCCAGTTCCTGTTCTCTTCCGATGAGCGGATTGTGCTCTTCTACCTTGTCAGAAATACAGGTAACCAGCTGATGCCAATCCTGTACAACCTGTCTTCTGCCTTCTTCCTCGTCGTCGTCATACTCGTTGGCATAATCGTCATCATCAAAGTCTGCTCCCATGCCCATGCCAGCCTCTCCAGTATCTTCTCCAATAGGATAATAACTGTCAACGCTCGCCAGGAACTCGCCCTGTCGGTCGCCCACATTCTTGCACAGCAGGAAGGCGGCTTCTGAATTCTGCAAGCCAAACATCGCCTGCACAAAATGGGGTACATTCACCAGCTGTCTGTCGGCAGCAGCAGCCAGGGCGCACGCCGTTCCAAACATGGTTTTGAAGAGCGATGACGGCTCTGGCAGATACTTGATGGTTTCAGGCACACGCTCCTGCTTGGCGAGCCATTCCACCAAGTCTTCGTGCATCTTGAGGCTGTCTACGCCTTCTTCCTGCAGCGCCTGACAGAATGCATACTGCCTGAGCAACGCCAGCAGCATGTGCTCGGGCATCACGAACTCGTGGTCGAAGAACCGGGCTTGCTTCATGGCATCGTCCATCAGAACACTCATATATCGGGTCAATCCCATACTGTCCATTCTATTTTTTCCTTTCTTTTTCTTAGCATATATTGGGGATATTTCCCCGAAATCAACGCCTATTCCGGCATATAAGTGAGTTTAAGCGGAAACTTCTGCGTACGGGCTTTCTCCATCGCTTTCTCCACTTTACTCTTGGCGATGTCATAGCTGTAGGTGCCCACCACGGCTTTCTCTTCGTGATGAACCTTGAGCATGATTGCTTCAGCCTCAGCCTGCGACTTGAAGAAGATGGATTCGAGGATTTCTACCACGAAGTCCATCGGCGTGAAGTCGTCGTTGAACATCATTACCACGTAACGCCCCGGCTCCTTGAGCCTGATTTTCTGGCGTTCACGAATTGCTGTTTGTTCTTGAGCCATATTTTAATTCTTACTTTTTATAAGCATTGGTAATCTCCACAACATAAACATCGTGGAATCCACCCTTGGCACCATACCACTGGAGCAGGTCCTTGTCGAGGAACTTCTCGGCGGTCATACTGTCCTTATAAAGTTTGCGGCATTCCAGGGTGAGTCGTGACTGCTCGAAGGCGATGCTGCCGTTATCAGTTTCTACAGAAATCAGTCCTGTTTCCTTCACCTTATCCAAATCGCGTCCGCTCTTGGAACCGCAGAAGCTATAAATCTTTCGAGCCTCCTCGCTGTTGCCGAGGAAAGAGAGAGTCATGAATTCATTCTCCTCGATGATGCCGTGGGTGAAACGCTCCGGACGGATAAAGACCACAGCCACCGGCTTGTTCCAAAGCCATCCCAAACAGCCCCAAGAGGCGGTCATCATATTGAAATGATCCTTGTTGCCGGCACATACCAGCATCCACTCCTTACCAATAGTCTCGAAGACGTTGTCATTCAGTTCTTTTACGTTGATCTTTTCCATCTTATCTGTTCCTTTCTTTTTAATTTCTAATTACCATAAAATTGTGACAGCAGTATTCTGATTGCTGAAAGCTGCCCATATCAACTGCAAAGATACAAGAATAATCTGAAAAAGCGAATGTTTCTTTAAGAAAATCGCATCACCCTATTGAGGATTATGCCTAATTAATACTTTTTTATGCCACGAGAAGGCTGAATTGAATACGATTTGTGAGGTAGGAAACCAACCTTGATTTACATTAACTTTGCATCAGCAGTTGAAAAAATAATTCACATTTTATTTTGTCAGTTGCCCAAAAGGCAGTACCTTTGCACCCCGAATGCCGAAAGCCGGGAAGGCGGAAGGCTTCGATTTATTATTCATTTATAAACATTTAATTTAATGTACAAAACAATTTTCAACAAGCGCAACAGCTTGAAGTTCAACCGATTCTCTAACAAGAACTACTCACTCTTCGCAGTTTTGGGAAGAGAGGTACTTGTTGGCGCACTCAGCGTTGCTACCCTGAGCCATGCTAAGGCAGCAGGCGTAAGCACAGAAGGAGCCAAGGTTGATTCTACCCTCTACAAGGGCGGAAAGGCTTACGAGCTGGATGCGGTGAGCGTTACCGGATCTCGTGCGCCGATGACTGTAGAGCAGTCACCTAAGATTGTGTCTGTCATTACCCGCGACGATATTCATCGTGCGGCTGCGCAGACTATCAACGATGTATTGAAATTAGCTACCGGCGTGGATGTCCGTCAGCGTGGTGGCTTTGGTGTTCAGACGGATATCTCCATCAATGGTGGAACCTTTGACCAGATTACCATTCTCTTGAATGGCGTCAACATTTCCAATCCTCAGACTGGTCACAATGCTTCTGATTTTCCTGTAGCTCTTGCCGACATCGACCACATCGAAGTGCTCGAGGGGGCAGCATCGCGCTTATTCGGAACTTCAGCCTTCAATGGTGCCATCAACATCGTAACCAAGAAGGCTAAGAGTGAGGGGGTATCTGCAAGTGTAGAAGGCGGAAGCTTTGGAAGTTTCGGAGCACAGGGACGTGTGCAGACGGCTTTTGAAACGGGCAAGTGGACCCAGGCTTATTCCGTAAGCGGAGGCTACAAACGCTCGGATGGCGGCACGGAGAATAGCGACTTCGAGAAGGGACAGGGCTACGGCAATCTCTCTTTCTCTTACGACCAGCGTTTTGACATCATCGCCCAGTTGGGTATCGCTACCCAAAGCTATGGTGCTAATACTTTCTACAGCGCCAAATACAACAACCAATATGAGAAGACAGACCACGGTCTGGCTTCGCTCAATCTGAGTCTGCACAACCAGGAGAAGACCTGGGAGATTGCGCCTCAATTCTATTATAACAAATTCAAGGATCACTATCAGCTGATTCGTGGAACTCAGATAGGTGAAAACTATCACGACCTAGATGTTTATGGCGGTGGACTGAATGCCAACGTGGCTTGGGCTTTGGGTAAGACCGCTGTGGGTTTCGACATCAGCAAGGAGTGCATCTACTCTACTGCATTGGGCGAAGAACTCGCAGAGAAAGACTACAAGGACATCTCGGGTTCTGACCGTCAATATACCCGAAAGGGTGAGCGCACCAATACCAACATCATGCTGGAGCACAACTTCATCTTCGGCGGCTTCACCTTGTCGGCTGGTGTCTTGGCAAACAAGAATACAGGTCTTGACAACGACTTCCGTTTCTATCCTGGTGTGGATATGAGTTATCGTCCTAACGACAACTGGAAGTTCTACGCTTCCTGGAACAAGGCATTGAGAATGCCTACCTACACCGACTTATACATAAATAATGTGGTGCAGCAGGGCGACATCAACCTAAACCCGGAGAAGAACTCAACCTTCAAGGTGGGAACTCAATATCGCCAGACTGGTTTTGCCGCAACCGTAAGCGGATTCTACGCACACGGCACCAACATGATTGACTGGGTTCAGACTTCAGAAACGGAATTGGCTGACCATAAGTATCACGTGATGAACATCGGAAAGCTCAACAACATGGGCTACAACGTAGATGCTACTATCTACATGAGAGAATTGGTACCAAACAGTTTCATCACCCGCATCAAGTTGGGTTATGCTTACATCTATCAGGATCATAAGACCGAGACAAACATTCTGAAATCACTCTATGCATTGGAGTATCTGAAGCACAAGGCTGTATTCGGTCTGGATCATCAGATTTGGAACAAGCTTTCAGCTTCGTGGAGCGTAAGATGGCAGCAGAGAATGAATGGCTATCATCCATATACCAAGGTAGATTGCAAACTGATGTGGGACGAGAAGAAATACAATATCTTCGTGAAAGCCGACAACATCACTTGCCACCGCTACTACGACCTCACTGCTGTTAAGCAGCCAGGTTTGTGGATTATGGCAGGAGCCAGCGTAAATCTCGGCCGATAATATAATCAGATAATAATCATCCCAAAAGATGATAAATATCCGAAACACGATTCGGATATCAAATAAAAAAACGAGCCTTGATGGAGGTTTCTTCCTTCCGTCAAGGCTCGTTTCCTTTTATTCCGGCTATTTCCTTTTATTTCAGTTATTCCGGTTTCTGATATTTTCCGTTCACTTTTATCGGTTCGAGATGGATTCCCACATGGGTATCTGCACCGAAGTGCTGCTTCAGTTTTGTTTCTATATGAGTAGCATGCTCATGCGCCTCATAAAGCGAAAGAGAACCCGGCATGCGGACATGCATTTCTATCGCAATCTTGTTTCCGATGCGACGGGTACGCAGGTTATGAATCTCTCCCACTCCCTCTTCTTCATTTGCAATCTTCAGGATTTCATCTTCCTCCATTTCTGGAAGACTGGCATCCGTCAGTTCTTTCACAGACTGCATCACCAGTCCCCAGGCGGCCTTGATGATGAAGACACTCACGATGATGGCAGCCAGCGGATCGAGCACCGCCCACTTTTCTCCCAGGATGATGGCGCCACCAATACCGAACATCGTTCCGATACTCGATAAAGCATCGCTGCGATGATGCCAGGCATTCGCCACAACTGCCTCGGAATGATATTTCTTTCCGGCTTTTACCGTAAACTGATAAGCCCACTCCTTCATCACGATACTTACGATGGCAGCAATCAAGGCTACAACGCCCGGCTGCTGGAGTGTCTCGCCGCAGATGGCACGATAGGTCTTGGTAACACCCGAATAGCAGATCATTACACCCACCACGAAGAGCGAAATACCGATGATGGCTGTGGCAAGCGTCTCGTATTTGCCATGACCATAATCATGGTCCTTATCCTTCGGCTTATTGCCCAGTTTTACGAACACCAGTACCACCACATCGGTAGCGAAATCGGTAAGCGAGTGGATGGCATCCGCTATCATGGCTGCCGAATGTCCGAGGATACCTGCAGCAAACTTCAATACGAGCAGCACCACATTGATGATGCTTCCCGCTATCGTCACCTTATATACTTCCTTTACTCTATCCGCATCAGCGGAATGATTCTTTTTCGTTTCTGTGGGCATCTCTTGCTCGTTATATATTCTCTCATTCTTGTCCATACTATAAAATATAACAGAAGTCCTTTGCTTCCTTAATAATGTTTTTGTATAACCAAATTCCTGTCTTTCATGAATTGAGCGGCAAAAGTACATCTTTTTTCTGAAATCGGATAAAAAGAGAGATTAAAAAAGTATAACGAATAGGGAATAATGTGATAGCGAAGAGAGAAAAGCATGGAATTTTGTGATAAAACGCCTTAAAACAATAGGAATTTTGTGATTTTCAGTCCGAATTCCTTTGGAATTTTGTGATAAAGTTGTACTTTTGCACCCGATTATCAGGTATTATATTATTCTGTGACAAGAACATTATCACAATAAAAGCGGTTGATAAAACCGCAAGATGAAACAATTATGGTTTTAAATTACATTTGGATAGCATTTTTCGTGATTGCGTTCATCTTCGCACTCATCGGATTGGCAATGGGAGATACGACTATCTTCCAGAAGATTGTAGATTCCACCTTCGATTCTTCCAAGAATGCCTTCGAGATTTCTCTCGGACTGACGGGCGTGCTCGCCCTCTGGCTTGGCATCATGAAGATTGGAGAGAAGGCGGGAGTTGTGAATGTGTTGGCACGAGCACTCAGCCCGGTCTTCACCCGTCTCTTCCCCGATATTCCGAAAAACCATCCGGTGATGGGAAGCATCTTCATGAACATCGCTTCGAATATGCTGGGACTCGATAATGCAGCGACGCCTACAGGATTGAAGGCGATGCAGCAGATGCAGGAACTCAACACGAAAAAGGATACGGCGACGAACCCGATGATTATGTTCCTGGTTCTGAACACCTCAGGACTCACCATCATCCCTACCACCATCCTCGCCTTCCGTGCCTCCTATGGTGCAGCCCAGCCTACGGATGTCTTCATCCCTATCCTGATGGCTACGCTCGTGGCTACGCTTGCCGGAATCATCATCACTTCGCTCTGGCAGCGCATCAACATCCTGCAGCCGGTATTGCTCGCTACTCTGTTGGGAATGTGTGCCTTCGTAGGCATCATCATCTGGGGATTCGGACAGATGGACAAGGATACGATGAATACAGTTACTACCCTGGCTTCGAATATGATTCTCCTGGGCATCATCCTCTGTTTCATCCTGGCGGGATTCTGGAAGAAAGTGAATGTTTATGATGCATTTATCGAGGGAGCGAAGGAAGGTTTTACTACTGCAGTGAAGATTATCCCTTATCTCGTAGCTATCCTTGTGGGCATCGGCGTGTTCCGTGCTTCGGGAGCGATGGATATGGTGATTCAAGGCATTTCGTGGTCGGTAGAACAATGCGGCTTGAACGCCGATTTCGTAGGCGCCCTGCCTACCGCCATCATGAAACCGCTGTCGGGAAGTGGCGCACGAGGCATGATGCTGGAGGCGATGAAGAACTATGGTCCTGATTCGTTTGTAGGCAGATTGAGCTGCATCTTCCAGGGCTCCACCGACACCACCTTCTATATATTGGCTGTATATTTCGGAAGCGTAAGCATCAGGAATACCCGCCATGCCGTGGCTTGCGGCTTGCTCGCCGATTTGGCAGGAGTCATCGCAGCAATCGCTATAGCATATTTATTCTTCGGATAAGAGTCTCCCACAGATTTCACAGATTTACACAGATAATCTTTGAATGACGGCGCAAGCCCAATTTAACATTTAACACTTAACATTCAACATTAAGAAAGATAATGGCAAGTTTAAAATCACTCGCAAAGGATACCGCCATCTATGGTTTGAGCAGTATCATCGGCAGATTCCTCAACTATCTGCTTGTACCACTCTATACGGCTAAGATCAGCGCCGCAAGTGGTGGTTATGGTGTCATCACCAACATGTACGCCTATACGGCGTTACTCCTCGTTATCCTGACCTACGGAATGGAGACCACCTTCTTCCGTTTTGTCAACAAGGAGGGAGAAAACTCAGAAAAGGTTTATCACACGGTATTGAGCATGGTGGGCTTCACTTCCCTACTCTTTATCGCTCTGGTATTCCTCTTCATCACGCCTTTGAGCGATGCGATGGGCTACGCCGACCATCCGGCTTATGTATGGACCATGTTCGTAACCGTGGCTATTGATGCCTTCCAGTGCATCCCGTTCGCTTACCTCAGATACAAGAAGCGCCCATTGAAGTTTGCTGCCTTCAAGTTGCTCTTCATCGGTCTGAACATTGCGCTCAACCTGGTTTACTACGTCATCATGGATGGTCACGATGTGGGTTATGCTTTCTACATCAACCTGGTTTGTACCGCCTCCATCACCTTCTGTTTCTACAAGGAACTGAAGGAAGGATTCATGGGCGAGAAATGCTCCTGGAGCGAATGTAAGGTGCTCGTCAGGAAGATGATGGGCTACAGCTGGCCTATCCTCGTGCTCGGTATTGCCGGTATTCTGAACCAGACAGCCGACAAGATTCTCTTCCCTTACATCTATGAGAAGGGCGATGCTCATGCGCAGCTCGGAATCTACGGAGCAGCCAGCAAGATTGCGATGATCATGGCAATGATAACCCAGGCTTTCCGCTATGCTTACGAACCGTTCGTATTCGGCAAGGCAAAGGATAAGGACAACCGACAGACTTACGCTTCGGCGATGAAGTATTTCGTCATCTTCACCCTGCTCGCCTTCCTGGTAGTAGTAGGTTATCTGGATGTATTGCGCCACATCATCGGTCGCGACTACTGGGATGGTTTGAAGGTAGTGCCTATCGTAATGGCTGCCGAAATCATGATGGGAGTATATTTCAACCTCAGTTTCTGGTACAAGCTCATCGACAAGACCATCTGGGGTGCTTACTTCTCGGGCATCGGTTGTGCGGTATTGATTGCCATCAACGTTATCTTCGTACCTATCTATGGTTACATCGCCTGTGCCTGGGCTGGTTTTGCTGGATATGGAACAGCCATGCTTCTCTCCTACTTTGTGGGTCAGAAGAAGTATCCAATCAACTATCCGGTGAAGGAGATTATGATTTATGTGGTTCTCGCCCTCATCCTCTTCGCAGGAATGACCGAGGCTAACAGATACTTCTCCAGTGGAATTGCCTGCCTCATCAACACGGTGCTCATCCTCATCTTCGCCGCTTATCTCGTGAAGAAGGATTTCCCATTGAAGAGTCTGCCAGTGGTGGGAAAATACTTTAGAAAGTAAGAAATTCCAATCATTGAGATTATATTCCAAGAAGTCCGTGGACAATGTGTAAGTCCACGGACTTCTTTTGTTTATATTATACAGAACCTTCACATGCGGTTCAAGAATAGACAAAAGGACCCAATGTTCCTGGTCCCGAGCAATACCCAGGATATAATAGCAGCCAGCAAGGCGCCCTGTAAGAGCTAAAGCAAACGGCTGAGTGAACGAAACGAGACGACTGAGTATTTTGAAGGATACGGCTATGCAAGCTGAAGGATACGGCTCCGTTAACCGAAGGATACGGCTCCGTAAGCTGAAGAATATGACTGCGCAAGTGAAAGAAGACGTCTGATCAGGTTCAAAGAGATAGAATATGGAGTTCAAGGAGACTGCTTCTGGAAAGTTGCCACTAGGCTCAGCAGCTCTGCTGAGCCTAGTCAGCAGGTCTGCTCACTGCAGTCAGCAGGTCTGCCGAGCCTAGTGACAACACCTTTTAATCGTACAACAATACCCCCTTTAGTTGTACGACTGTACACCTTTTAGTTGTACAACTACACACCCTTCAGTTGTACAACTATAAACCTTTAGACGTACAACTATGAATCCATCGATTGTTCAACTTGACTTTTTCTCCCATTCTATACCTCAAAAACAAGAAATAGTCCAAGAATTCTCAAAAAAAGTAATCTTCCTTTTCGTTATTCCCTCATAAAAGTATATCTTTGCAACGATTATTCCCTCATAAAAGAATAAGCTCGTGCCGAGCATACTACTAAGAAAGCAGCTGGTATGCGCACTTGCATATCAGCTGTTTTTGCACTTTTTAGTTCGACTTGTTGTAAAATATCACACTTTTAAGGACGACCTTTTGTGGTTTTACACATTTTTAAGGACGTTTTTTGTGGTTTTTCAAAAGAAATCAGTATCTTTGCAGCGATATTCCCTCACAAAAGTGTTGGCAATAAGGCATTATTCCCTCACAAAAATGTAAAGACACAAATATCATTCCCTCACAAAAGTGTAGCAAACATGAAAAGATTCATATACAACCATCTGAAAGACTGGAAATTATCCAGTAACAGGAAGCCACTCATCATGTATGGCGCAAGACAAGTTGGCAAGACCTATATCATCAAAGAGTTTGGCGACAACGAATTTGAGAATATGGTTTACATCAACTGTTACAAAAACAAAAGCATTGCTCAACTTTTTCAAGGTGACGCAAATGCAGAAAGACTTTCCATCGGCCTTGCTGCTTATGCACACCAAGACATCACTCCTGGCAAGACCCTTGTATTTCTCGATGAGATACAAGAGATTCCACCTGTTTTGTCCTCGCTGAAATATTTCTGTGAAGACAAGCCAGAATTGCATATCATCGTAGCAGGATCATTGCTCGGTGTCATGAACATGAAAGGAGAATCCTTCCCTGTCGGTAAAGTTGACATCATGCACCTCTACCCCATGACTTATGAAGAATTTCTACTTGCCAATGGAGAGAAACAACTTTTGGATTTATTGCAAAGCGGAGATAAGGAACTTATCAACAGCCTCGCCCCAAAATTCATAGAATACCTTCGACGATACTACTTTGTTGGAGGTATGCCCGAAGCAGTATTGGAATTTACACAAAATCACAACCCAATGCAAGTAAGGGAAATTCAACAAAACATCTTGAATGCATACGAGGCAGATATCAGCAAACACACCGAAGAACAGACACAAAGAGTAAGAATGGTATGGCAATCAATCCCAGCCCAACTGGCTCGCGAGAACAAGAAGTTCATCTATGGTGCAATAAGAAAAGGAGCTAGGGCTAAAGATTTCGAGATTGCAATACAATGGCTCACTGACGCAGGACTCGTCCATAAGGTAGAAAGAACAAGAGATGCCAAATCTCCATTAAAATTCTATGCAGACATGGATGCTTTCAAATTATATGTGCTTGATATAGGTTTGTTGGGAGCACTCACAATGGCACAACCTGACCAGATTCTCATTGGCAACAACGTGTTTAGCGAATACAAGGGGGCGTTTACTGAGAATTTCGTGCTTCAACAGCTGAAATCTCTTCCTTACTTACCCATATATTATTACAGTAAGCCAAGCTCTACCCAAGAAATTGATTTCATAGTACAAGCCGGCAGCGAAATCTTACCAATAGAAGTAAAGGCTGAGGAGAATGTAAAGGCAAAATCACTAGCAGCATTTATCACTCACGATTTTGCCTCCTATCATCTCAAAGGTATCCGTTTCTCCATGCGAGGTTTCCAAGACCAAAAATGGATGGAAAATGTACCACTATTCGCAGCTAGAGAATTTGTTAAACACAAGGTAGAGAAGAGTTTCATCATCAAATAAGCCATAGAAGCATGAGAAAGAAACTAAATAAGAAACTTTGCATGGATGACATCTATGAGATTTGTATTCTTACCCATGGTAATAACCGTAAAAAAGCTCATCTTTATCAACTAACATTTGATGAGGACGAGCGAATATCCACAAATGCCCTGTGGGTATTCACTCATTTCGACATGCAGAACAACGAGTGGCTCTATGCCAAGCATAATGACTTGATAGATAGGGTTCTCGTAGAGAAGAATGAAACCAAGCGCCGCCTGATGCTCCATCTTCTTCTCCGTCAGCCTTTCGAGGAAGAATCACTCCGTTCTGATTTCATCGATTTCTGCATCGCCAAGATTACCGCCTGTTCCCAGCCCTACGCCATCCGCTGCTACTGCATGAAGCTCGCCTACGAGCAGATGAAGTACTATCCCGAACTCCTCGAAGAGTTAAGAATGTCCCTGGATATGCTGGAGCAGGAGGTTCTATCACCAGGAATGTTATCGGCAAAAAGGCAAATTATGAAGAAAATCAAGCGAAGCCTTGGAAAATTCGGGAAATAGTCGTAACTTTGCAAAGTTAAATATCAAGCATTACATCTATGAATAAAGATAATATCAACGAGTTCGCATCCTTCGACGAGTATCTTCGACAAGGAGAACCTTCGCAGAAGGAAAGTGCCGAGAACTGGAAGACGGCTATCGGATTGCAGGCTGTAGATGGGCTGCAACCGTCGGCGTATCTCATAGATGTGGCTAAGCGAAACATCGAAGGAGAAATCACTCTAGATGAAACCAGAAAACTGATTGACTCTTACTATCAGAGCAAGACGGTCCGTACACCTAAGGATGAAGACGAGGAAGAGGCAGATAAGGTTTCAGCCAACATCGCAAAGATTCTCGCCAGCAAGACCTTTGCCTTCAATACCAACGGATATGTTTCCCTGCACCGAAGAATTTTCGAGGGAGTATTCAAGCACGCAGGAGAAATCCGCCAATACGATATTTCCAAGAAAGAATGGGTGCTCGAAGGAGATTCCGTAAACTACCTGAATTGGGAAGACTTGCGAAGAGCCTTGGATTGGGATATTGAGCAGGAGAAGAACTTCTCATATAAAGGTCTGACGGATGATGAGAAGATTGAGCATATTGCCAAATTCATTTCAGGCATCTGGCAGATCCATGCTTTTAGAGAGGGCAACACCCGAACCACAGCGATTTTCACCATCCAGTATCTCCGTTCGTTAGGATATGAAGTGAACAACGAACTGTTTGCCAAGCATTCCTGGTATTTCCGCAATGCCCTGGTTCGTGCCAATTATCGCAATATCAATAAAGATATAGAGTACTCTCCTATCTACCTGGTTCGTTTCTTCAGAAACTTGCTGCTAGGCGAAAGTTGGGTTCTTAAAAACAGATACTTGCATATAGATCCTACAGATGAATGGAAGGTACAGCCAAGACTTGCTACCCCCCAAGTACCCCACACGCCTCATCAAAAGGTGGACAGAAAAGGTGGACAGAAAACAGAAAAGGTGGGCAGAAAAGGTGGACAGAAAACCAAAGACTCTATCCTTTCCCTTATCGCATCCGACCCATTTGTCACCACCAATGAGATGAGTAAACGATTGGAAATCAACCGAAGTGCCATCTCTAAACATATAAAGAAACTGAAAGAAGATCACATAATAGAACGAATAGGACCAGACAAGGGAGGGAAATGGCTCATCAAGAAATAAGAAACACCTTATTTTATGGCGCAAAGATAGCACTAATTTTTTCACTTATACAAGAAAAATCCGCTGCTTTTGCAATCTTTTTCATGTATAAGTGAAAAACATTGTGTTTTTATCGAATATTTCTAGTATAAGTGAAAGAAATAACTCTAAAAAGGAAACTTTGATGGAATTTTTCGCTTTTTTCTGTTCTACTTGATGTTATCTCGCAGAAAAATCGTAACTTTGCAAATCATATAACAACAACACAAAGAATAAAATGAAGAAAAAAGCAACGGTCCTTATCGCCTCTATCATGGCGTTCTGCGGAATCAATACCGCTCACGCTGACGAGGGAATGTGGACGATTTACAACTTGCCTAACGCTGTGTATGAGATGATGCAGCGCGAAGGCTTCAGTATGACTTACGACCAGCTCTACAACGGCGAGAACGCCTTGAAGAATGCTGTGGTTAACTTCTCTGGCTATTGCTCAGGCGTAGTCGTTTCTCCAGACGGTTTGGTATTTACCAACCACCATTGCGGTTTCGAGGCTATCAGAAGCCACTCTACCGTGGAGCACGACTATATGCTCAACGGTTTCTTTGCTAAATCTTACGCAGAGGAATTGCCTAACGAGAATATGTTCGTCAGCTTTATGGTTGAACAGAAGGATGTAACCGATAAGGTGATGAGCCTCGGATACGAGAAACTCGACAACAAGAAGCGCGATGAACTCATCGATTCTCTGGAGAACGAGATGACCAAAGAGGCTAAGAAGAACGATTCTACCCTTCATATCACCGTTCAGCCTTTCTACGAGGGCAACAAGTGGTACGCTACTACTTACCGCGACTTCACCGACCTGCGTCTGGTTTTCACCGTACCAAAGTCTATGGGTAAGTTTGGTGGCGATACAGACAACTGGATGTGGCCTCGCCAGACCTGCGACTTCTCTGTATTCCGTATCTATGCCGACCCTAAGACCAATGGTCCTGCTGCCTACAGCAAGGACAATGTGCCTTATCATCCAAAGCGTTGGGCTCAGGTTTCTCTCCAGGGTTATAAGGATGGCGACTATGCGATGACCATGGGTTACCCAGGCAGCACAGAGCGTTATCTTTCAAGCTACGGAATCCAGACTATGCGCGATGCTGAGAATGCGCCTCGTGCCCAGGTTCGTGGCGTAAAGCAGGAGGTGATGCAGAAGCACATGCGTGCCGACGAGGCTGTGCGCATCAAGTATGACAGCAAGTACGCCCAGAGCTCCAACTACTGGAAGAATGCCATCGGTATGAACAAGTGTATCGACTCTATCGGCATCGTGAATCTGAAGCGTGAGTACGAAACCCGTCTCCGTGCTTGGCAGGATACAGCCAAGGCAGCCAACGATCTTGCCCACAAGGTAGATTTCGACAAGCTCGCCAAGCTCTACAAGGAGAGCGCAGACGTGAAATACGCCTGGACCAACTTCGCTGAATCTTTCACGAGAAGAAGCAATATCGAGTTCTCTACCCGTGCCATCAAGCTCCAGACCAACATGGAGGTGAAGGGTCCTGAGAAGAACAAGAAGAAGCAGTATCATGAGTTTGAAGATAACTCTGCAGAATGGGATATGGCGCTCGATAAGGAAGTGCTTGCTACCCTCTTGAAGAACTATAAGGAGCACGTAGACAGCAAGTGGTTGCCTAAGTTCTACAAGACCATCGACGCTGAGTTTGGCGGCAACTACGCCAAGTATGTGGATTATCTCTGGGAGAAGTCGCTCATCATGAAGAAGGGCGCCAAGCTCTATTTCAACAAGAAGGGATATGAGAAGGATCCAGGCGTAAGCTTCGGTATGGATTTGAACGATGTATTTGCAGATTTCGCTGCTCAGATGGGCAGCATCAACGACAGCATCGCCGAGCAGGAGAAGTATCTCTGCGCTGCCAAGCTCCGTATGGAGGAAGACATGCCTCACTACAGCGACGCCAACTTCACCATGCGATTGAGCTACGGTCAGGTGGGCGGTTTCGACCTCGGTGGCAAGCCTTCTGGCTATTACACCACAGCCGAGAGCCTCGTTGAGAAGATGAAGAAGGGCGACAAGGTAATCGATTACTACGCTGAGCCTATCATGCACGAGCTTCTCTCTGAGAAGGATTTCGGCAAGTATCAGGATAAGACGACTGGCAAGATGCAGCTCTGCTTCCTCACCAACAACGATATTACCGGTGGTAATTCTGGTAGCCCTATGTTCAACGGCAAGGGTGAGTTGATTGGTCTTGCCTTCGATGGCAACTGGGACAGTCTCAGCTCTGACATCAACTTCGACAAGCGCCTGGCTCGCTGCATCGGTGTGGACATCCGCTATGTGCTCTACCTGATGGATAAGTGGGGACACGCAGACCGCCTCTTGAAGGAAATCAATGCGAAGTAAATCCTATCTCTGAATCAACAGAGATGATATAAAAAGAGCGGAAAATCAGCTGTTAACTGTTAACCTGTTAACTCCTGGCTTTCCGCTCTTATTTTTTCTTATAGGTTTCTCAACTAATACTGCGAGATATTATTCAGCTCCTTCAATGAAACCTGACGAGGCTTCTCGGCGAGTTTCTTCTTCAATTCATCCATCGTTATTTCTGCAGCTGGATTGAACTCATCTGATTGCATATAACCCAACACACTCTCGTAGAAAGCCCTACCCTCTGGATATTTGGCAGCCTTCTCCAAATCGCTCATGCAGACGAGGAGCTTTCCGGCTCCCACCTTCCATTCCATCACCAAGCCAAGTTTATGATTCCGCTCGATATTATCTATCACCTGAACTATCGGGCGATAATCCTTGGCGAAATTGTCGAGCACCAGCGGATGCGACTCCTTGATGACAGGGAACCATTGCCAGTTGGTGTGCATCTCCGTTGGGAAGCCCTTGAATATCGGATGCTCTGGGTTCGTCAGAATGCCCAGAGTTCCTGGAGAAACCTTCTTCTTATTGTTCTCGCAGATGGTCTTGAACATGCGATAGTTCCAGTAATCAGTCTGGAAGAGTCCACCCACGGTATAAGGTGTGGCATTATCTGACTGCGAAAGCGTATCATCTGCAGCCACGAAATGGCTGGAAGTCGTAGGAAGCCAAAGCACCTTTGCTCCCTTTTCTAGTTTCTTGACGACATCGGAAGTCAAATCCTTGGCAATAACGACTTGCTTTTTCAGATAGTCGATATTCTTTGGGGTCGTATAAACCCAAAGGTCGTAAGTATTGGAATATCTTGTCGCATCAAGTTCACCTTCATATATATACAAGGAGAGGGTCAGTTTGCGAGAACCCACATACACGTCCAAGCACTTACCATCCCCATCGTCAATTCCGTTGGCTTTCACTTTCATCTTATGAACGATCTCGCCAACATCTATCCATCCCTCCTCGTCGGTATGGATAGTTATCTCGCCTTGTGCCAAAGGAGAAGGCTGATTCAAATGAGTAAGAGTTTCGGCTACACTGGACTCGTTTGGATAACGTTCGTCTTTGGCATAATCCAACTTCCATTCCACTTTCTTGCCCTTCAAAGACTCTCCCCCATAATTGGCGATTTGAATCTTCGCCTTCATCGTGTCATTCTCCTCATAGCAGAATCTGTCTGTCACCAACAAAGGCACCACTGGCGAACACCACTGGCGCCATTCCTCGGGCGTAGTGATTCCCTTACTCTCCATAAACGCATCCAGAATGCCTACGAAAGCACTTCCCTGACCGGGATAATCCTGAATATCGAGCAGTTGGAAGCCCGCCATATTCCGGGTTCTCAAATCCATCTCTATATCGGCTTTATAGAGTTTCACGCTCCATAAGCCCGAAGCCTTGTGGAAATCATCAGCCTGCGAGAGCATTCCAGCAGCAGCCAGACGACGGCGGAACACTTCAAAGTTATAAGGATGAAGCACTCCGGTGTATTTCTTCATTTCCCGATAGTCAGGATAGGTCTGAAACTGGCCTGTTTCGTGAGAGATGATTGGGATTCCTGCCTTATCGCAAGCCTCATCAAAATTCATCGTAGAATTAGGATGGAAATGATTGATCATTCCGCCATCGTAGGCGTCGGCAAACGAGAAGGAGCCACGGGTATGGGTATTGTATTTGCCCCATCCCTCGCCTCCGATGCGACAAGTGGTGAAGTAATCCATTCCTTCTTTTATTCCCTGATAACCGAGATAGTAATTGCTTCCGAAGGTATAGTATTTATCTGGCGCAATCTTGCGGAAATCATCCACAAACTCCTTCATCTTGTCAATGTCGCCCCAGAGTTCATTCCCCAGCGCCATCATTCTGAAAGATGGATGATGACCATATTCTCTGAGGATGTTCTCGCCTTCCTGATGCAGGAACGCCATCAGCCTTTCATCCTTCTTATCAAAAGAACCCCAGAAAGGAAGTTCCGGCTGGAGATAGATTCCCAGACTGTCCGCTGCCACGAAAGCCGCCTCCGGTGGGCACCAGGAATGAAAGCGCACATGATTGATTCCATACTCCTTGCAGGTTCCGAGATATTTCATCCAGCCTTCCACGCTCATTTCCACATGTCCCGTCAGCGGCCATACAGCCGCATCGTGCTTGCCACGAAGGAATATCCTATGACCATTGGCGTAGAAGTGGGCGCCCTTGATATGAAAATCCTTGGCGAAATCAGGCATCTGAAGGGCGGAAGGAGAAGCTACTGAACGGCAAGGGATTGCTTCTGCTAGTACTTCTGCCGATTTGCTATCAGCAGAACCGACAAGCAGGAGTTCAATCCTTCCGATAATTCCATTCCAGTTGGTCTGCGTTTCTTCTGTATAAGCATGGCTGGAGCCGTAAACCTGCTCAGGCACACCTCTTCCATTATCCACCACGATTTCCAGGAGATGCTTACCCGGCTTCACCTTCTTTGGCAGAAGATAGCGCTGGGGAGTAGAGATGAAGTTGCAGGAATCCACCAGTTCTCCATCCACATACACCCATGTCGGTCGGGTACGCTCCAGGAAGAGTTCTACCGGCTTCTTCTTCCAGTCCTTCGGGATATTGATGGTTCTGGAATATCTTGCAGCTCCTTTATAAGCATAGAGTCTCGTAAGATGCGTAGTCTCCATCGTATCTTTCGGAGCGAATCCCAGATGGTTCGTATCGATGGTACCGGGAAGAATGGCACGCTTCACCTCACCCTGCGAGACACGCTTACTCTTGGCAAAAGCACTACCGCTCTTTCCCAACTCCACATTCCATTCACCAGCGAGCGAAATGCTCTGTGCTTGCAAGCCCAGACTTACCAGTCCCAGACAAGCGATAAGAATAGATTTCTTCATTAACTTATTACAGAATATCTTTTAGGGTTAAAATTGCGTATAAAGATACAATAAATTTGATGTTTACGGCTGCAAATATACAAAAAATGCGGTAAAAACACCGCAATTTACCAAAGAAATTGCTGTATTTTTACCGCAAATATGGATATTGCATCAAAACATCCCTTTGATGCAGGCTTTCATCTGCTTATAAATCGCTGCCTAAACTACTTCTTCTTAGGTCTGCGACGAGCCCAACCTTCTTCCTCGAAGTTTGGCTCCTCACCCTTGAACTTCACGTTGTCGTTGTTCTGGAAGAACTGGCGCCAATCGCCTGTATCCTCCTGAGGGCGAGACTTTCTGCCGCCACGGCTTCCACGTCCTCCCTTTCCACGAGCATCTCGAGAATCTCTTGCATCATCAGAAGAACCTCTGCGACCACGACCTTCCGAGCTGCGTCCGCCTCTTTCTGAACCACGACCGCCTCTGCCCTCAGAACTGCGTCCTCCGCGGGCTGCTCTGCCATGACCTTCCTCATCAGCATCGTTACATCTTACGGTTCTGCCCTTATACTCAGTACCGTTCAAAGCCTTCATCACGCGCTTCGCATCCTCCTCAGGCACCTCGATGTAAGCAAACTTACTCAGCAGGTCGATGTGACCAACCTCCTGACGACCCTTCACGTGCTTGTTCAGATACTGCATGATTTCGCCCGGATAGAAACCATCCGCCTTACCCAGGTTGATGAACAGTCTCTTGAAACCAGCCTCAGTCTCATGCTTTCTGCGACCATTGGAAACCTTGCCACGGCCCTCGCCACGGCTTCCACGGCCTTCGCCGCCACGGGAACCCCTGCCGGTCTCTGGCTTGATAATCTCAGGAGCATTCTTATAGTAATCGAGGAACTTACCGAAGGTGATGGTTACCATCTTCTTGATGATGTCCTCCTTGTCGATGTACTCAAACTGGCGGTTGATTTCAGCCATGTATGGTTCAATCTGATCCTCGTCCACATCCGTCTTCATGATGTCGTCCATCGTCTTGAAGAGCTGCTTCTTGCAGATTTCCTCTGGAGTAGGCAAAACGCCATCCACGAACTCCTTGCCAATCTGCTTCTCAATCTGGCGAACCTTGAACTTCTCTCTGGTATGGATGATAGAGATGGATGTTCCCTTCTTTCCGGCACGACCCGTACGGCCGCTTCGGTGGGTGTAACTTGCCACATCATCAGGCAAACCATAGTTGATAACGTGAGTCAGATCCTCTACGTCCAGACCACGGGCAGCCACATCGGTAGCCACCAGGAACTGAACGGTATGGTTGCGGAACTTCTGCATGGTGAGGTCACGCTGCTGCTGACTCAAGTCGCCGTGCAGCGCCTCTGCATTATAACCATCCTTAATCAGCTTATCTGCAATATCCTGAGTCTCCAGCTTGGTACGGCAGAAGATAATTGCAAAAATGCGTGGATAGAAATCCACCACGCGCTTCAGGGCGAGATACTTGTCCTTGGCATTTACCAGATAGTAGATGTGGTTTACATGCTCAGCACCCTCGTTGCGCGAACCCACTACGATTTCCTTGTGGTCATGCAGGTAGTTGAGGGCAATCTTCTCGATGTCCTTGCTCATGGTAGCCGAGAAGAGCAGGGTGTTTCTATCTTCCGGAACGTTCTCGAAGATAGCATTGATGCTCTCAGAGAAGCCCATGTTCAGCATCTCGTCGGCCTCATCAAGCACCACGTTGTTCACGTGCTCCAACTGAGCCACGCCACGATTAATCAAATCGAGCAGACGACCAGGGGTAGCCACGATAATCTGCACACCATGCTTCAGGGTGCGAATCTGGCTTCCGATGTCGGTACCGCCATAAACTGCGGCAATATGCAAACCGTCGATGTACTTGGCAAAACTGTTCAAATCGTCTGCTATCTGGAGGCAGAGCTCACGTGTAGGACTGAGGATGATAGCCTGTGTCTGCTTGCTGCTGGCATCAGTTTTCTGGATAACCGGAATACCGTAAGATGCAGTCTTACCCGTACCGGTCTGCGCCAACGCAATCACGTCGTTCTTATTACCAAGCAAATATGGGATTACTTCTTCCTGAACTGGCATTGGATTCTCAAATCCAAGCTCTTCGATGGCACGGCGAATCTCCTCGCTCACGCCTAATTCTTCAAATGTCTTCAAATCTTTTTAACCTTAATTCATTATAATCTAAATGGAAGGCCGAATTCACCCTCCCAGCCATGAATTAGGGTGCAAAATCCTTCCGAAACGCTTGCGGCAATCCCACGCATTTATTAAGATTGCCTAAATTCGGGTGCAAAGATACGAAAAAAATGTGAGTTTCTTGCAGATTTCTGCAATATTTTATTACCTTTGCATGAAAGTTACAACAAACAGATAACCAAGAAAACTTGAAATATATGAAAAAAGTTATTTTCACCCAAGAATGGATTGCTTTGCATCCATACGAAAAAGCAGACGAAACAGATCTGTATTATACAGAACTCGCCAACGAAATATACCACGCTCTTGACGAGGCGTGCTACACCCATAACTTCAAGAATATGGATGAAGCCAAGCAGCTGGCACTCAGCATTGCCGGTTATTTCGAAGATGTGATTTCGGGCACAGGCATCTGGAAGACTTTCACGGAAGAATGCAAGCAGCGCTACGGCACCTACATTCCTTTCTATGAGAAAGAAAGCGAATTCATCAAGAGTACGCTCAACGAAGATGACCCGGCTTACGACCCTGAGGAAATCAACATCGCTGATGTCAAGTTCCTGCTCTGGCACCATTACCAGCAGAGCAGTTTCGTACAGGAAGCCGTTCCTTTCCTCTTCGGAACCCTGGAACTGGCTGCCAAACTTGCCTACAACATTCTCGACAGAGAATATGAAACGGCTCCGGAAAACGAGCGTCTTCTGACTTATCTCAGCGAAATGCCTGAGATAGAGGGCAACGCTGAAACAACCGAAGAGGAAATCGAGAAGAACAAGGAGTTGGATGAGATTCACCGTCGCGACACTCTGGCGTGGTTCCATTATGGCTGCTATTTCAACGTGGGCAACCAGAAGCGCCTGCAGTTTACCCTCCAGCAGATGGCAAACTCACCTCAGGGTCTCACCGAACCGCTCGCTTATTCTGTGCAGATGGAAATGACCATCGCCGGCAGAAACAATCTCCTGGCGCTCACTTCTTACGAATGGCTCCGCAAGATTTGCAGGAACATGCCTACTCATAAGCTCTGGGAGGATGAGGAGTTCAGAAAGAAGGCTATAGAGCTACATGAAAAGGCAGATCATGAGAAGGCGATTCACGACTACAATCTGCTCAAGGCGAAGGGATATGAAGACAAGTTCATCTTCCTGGAAGATGTGAAGACGCTGAAGGAATTCCTCAAGGAGATTGAATTCGAGTTGCCAAAGGACATCCGATTCCCTCAGAAATACGAGAAGGGCATCATCTTAAGCGGAAGTCCATACACAGGCATCAACATCAGTTTCGGTCTGGCTCATTGCATCGCATCGCCTGAGAACCCATACTATGTACAGGAGCGTGCAGAGACCGACAGCTTTGGCATTATCAGCGGCAATGGTCTCCCATTCCCTTACGAAATTGTCTGCAAACTGATAGAAAACAACCTGATTCCTGACGCAAACATCTTTACAAGCCAGTATGTAAAGGAAGAAGGTTTGAAGATTACGCAGGCAAACCTCCAGTTCCTTGCCGATTACTACCTGATGGGCAGAAAGGATAAAGACCTATCGCCTAAGGAGTTGTGGTAAAGATGCATTCAGTATACCCAAAAAGTTCACTACGCTAACTCCATTTTTTAAGGGGTTAGCGTAGTAGACTTTTACAAATTTATAGAAGAAAGAGCGGAAAATCAGCTGTTAACTGTTAACTCTGTTAACCCCAGCTGTTCTTCCGCTCTTTTATATTCTAGTATTTTCTCAGTTAGTTATTTCAAAATCACTAATTTAAAATTGCTTGCAATAAAGAAATACTACAGCCATAAAAACCGTGTTATTCTATTTTGAATAAATCATCCAGCACCACCTCGTTCTGAATGTTTTGCCAACCAGCATTATGCTCCACACCATACGATGTTATCATCGTTAGATGGAGAGTCTTCTTCGTTCCTGTAGCTTGCTTGAACAACTCCCTGCGCTTGATTAACCAAGCCGCATAATCGGGAGTGATGGAATAAGGATGATTGACGAACTTCATCTCACAGAGATTGATGGTCTTGTCTCCCCTATCTATTATCAAGTCAATCTGTGCCCCAGGTTGCTTATTGCCCTCTGCATCCGTAAAAGCACGACACGACCACGTGCAGATATTCGACAGAATACCACCAATTCCCAACTTCCTCTTGATTTGAGGAATATGATGCAGACAAACCTGCTCGAAAGCATAGCCCTCCCAACCGGAAATGTCCATCTGGCGATGACTCCAATAATGCTCATCCTCACCATGATAGTTCTTCACATACTTCAGATAGAAAAGCGAATACAGGTCGGTCAACTGATACATGAAATCCCTATCCGTCTTGCCAAAAGCCGAATACTTGCGGATGAAATCGCAGTTGCATAAGTCGGAGAGCACGGTAGATACATACCCCGAATCCTCCACCTTCAATTCCTCTATCAACTCAGGGCGAGTCATTCCCTTCAGTTTCTTAGCCAATGCCTCCACCACCCTTCGATAGAGCGTAGATTCCTTGAAAAGCGATTTAAAGAGAAAGCCATATTCGCTTCTCAAAGGGGCACTGGATGAGAAGAAGAGTTCATCGATATTCTGCGCCACGCTCAGCGAACGGTTCAGCATATTAAGATAAAAAGGTGTTCCACCTATCGCCATATACAACTCGGCTATCTGGAAGCGCTCCATCGAGAATCCTCTTGAAATAAGAAACTCCTCTGTCTCTGCCAGATTGAACGGACGGAGATAGATGGAGCGAGTCACACGATTGTGCAAACCGCCCTTATTGCCCAGCAAAGTATTCGTCATCCAGGTGGTTGCCGAACCACAAACTATCAGTTTCAGATTGTCCTGCTTCGAAGCCCACTCATTCCAAAACAGTTCGAAAGCTTTGAGAAAGCGAGAATAACGGGTATCCAGCCAAGGCATTTCATCAAAGAACAAGAGCACAGGCTTTTCCTTTTTTAATGTCTCCAGATACTTGCGAAGCATAAACAGAGCCTCCATCCAGTCTTTTGGAGTTTTCTGCTCCTTATGAGAATAAAACTCCAGCTGATGGGCAAAGTTTACCAACTGCTCCTTACGAGTACCCTCATAGATACCCGTCATATAAAAGTCGTACTTATCGCCAAAGAACTTGTCGATAAGATAGGTCTTACCAATACGTCTTCTGCCATAAACAGCCACGAACTCTGCCCTAGGAGATTCATAAATCTCCTGCAACAGAGCCATCTCACGCTGTCTTCCTATAATTCCATTAATAGTACCCATACTTGCAAACTTTATATTTTGATGGGTGCAAATATACAACTTTTTCTCGGGAAACACAAGCAAAAACGCAAAAGTTTACTACGCTAACGCCATTTTTTAAGGGGTTAGCGTAGTAGACTTTTGGTATTTAAAAGAAGTTTTAGAGAAGAAAGAGCGGAAAAACAGCTGTTAACTGTTAACTCTGTTAACCCAACTACTTCTTATAATAGGGTACAAAGATACAACATTTTGTCGTCAAAATCCCCAAATCTCAAAAAAAACATACTTTTGGGGGATTTAAAGGCAAAAAGTTAAGATATAAGACAGATTAGAAACGCAAAAGGGCACGATTGCTCGTGCCCAAAAGAATTCTTTACCTACTGATCTGATAAGAGGGAGTTAGCAGGCTTCACTCCCAATGATGATTGATCTAATAATTCTTTCCTCTCTGAGTGTTCTAGAATATTATTGAACAGCAACTTTCTTCACACTACCATCACTATACTTCACGATGTTCAAGCCCTTGGCTGGAGCAGACAATCGTTGACCATTTACTGAATAGCGAGAGAGTTCCTTGGCATCGGTAGAGGTTGTTACCTTATCAATGCCAGTAGGATTATATTCTATAATATTCCAAAAATCACCCCATACATCAGCAAGGAGATAATCATGCTTCGTACCCTGTGGCACATATAATGTACACTTACTTTTATCTACAGCATAAAACGTTTTGCCAACAGAGATAGGAATCGACCAGCTAACATATATGGACTGTAAGGACGAACACTTTTGGAAAGCATAATCACCTAAAGACTTTACGCTAGAAGGTATAGTCAAACTAGTTAAACGACTACAGTCAGAAAAGGCAGAATCGCCTATTTTAGCAACACCAAGCGGAATAGTTAAGCTAGCTATATTACTACAGTTCTCGAAAGCATAATCGGCTATCGAAGAAAGACTTGCGGGAAGGGTTATACGAGTTAAGTTTCTGCATTCTGCAAAGGCGTAACTACCTATGGAATTAAGCCCAAAAGGGAGGATTAAACTAGTCAAACCACTACAACCAGAAAAGGCTGAACTACCAATAGAGACAAGACCAGAAGAGAAGGTTATACTAGCTAAACTACTACAATTTTTGAAGGCACCATCGCCTACAAAGGCGAGACTAGAAGGAAGGCTTATACTAGTAAAGTTACTATTTTGGAAAGCATAACAACCTAATGAGGTTACACTAGATGGTATCATTACATTCTTAATTTCTTTATCGTTTAGATAATATTTAATGCCACATTCAACATCTATATTTGGATGGCCTTTTGCCAAATATGTCTCTAAATCTCCATTAATATAAATGCCAACCTCTTTTAATCCACTATTTTTGAAAGCACTACTTCCTATCTTAGTAACACCAGAAGGGAGAGTTAAACTAGTTAAACCACTACAGCCTTCGAAGGCGGAATTGCCTATCTCGGTAACACCAGAAGGGAGGGTTAAACTAGTTAAACCACTACAGCCAGAAAAGGCAGAATTGCCTATCTCGGTAACACCTGAAGGGAGGGTTATACTAGTTAAACCACTACAGACAGAAAAGGCGGAATTGCCTATCTTAGTAACACCAGAAGGGAGGGTTAAACTAGTTAAACCACGACAGCCCTTAAAGACGGAAGAGCCTATCTCGGTAATACCAGAAGGGAGGGATAAACTAGTTAAACCAGTACAGCTATTAAAGGCGGAAGAGCCTATCTCGGTAACATCAGAAGGGATGGTCAAACTTGTCAAACCAATACAGCCTTCGAAGGCGGAAGAGCCTATCTTAGTAACACCAGAAGGGAGGGTTAAACTAGTTAAACCACGACAGCCTTTGAAGGCGGAATTGCCTATCTTAGTAACACCAGAAGGGAGGGTTAAACTAGTTAAACCACGACAGTCATAAAAGGCGGAATTGCCTATCTCGGTAACAAGAGGAGGGAGGGTTATACTAGTTAAACTACTACAGGCATAGAAGACATATTCGCCTATCTTATCTTTAGAAGTAGAATAATTACTACCAAGTATAAAATAATGTCCTCCTTTCACTATCCTCGCCTCAGACAAATCTAATACAGACAGTATTCCATCTGTCTGATAACCACCTTGATTTATTCCTCCTGCCATTTCACGAATCACGTCCAAATCCGTACCATTTATCTCACCTATAATCTTCAGTTCAGAAATATCATCCTTAATATGTTCAATTCTGTCAGGCAAAGTACCAGCCTCATCCAATTTAATTTCTATATTAAGCCCCTTAGGAGGGTAAATAAAAATTTGTGCTTGGATTGCCAAGCACCCAAACAACATAAATACTGTTGTCAAAAACAGAGTTTTCAATGTAGATAAATTCATCATATTCTAAAAATTAATCGTTCTAGTTATTCAAATCATTCCATCCTAAAGGACCATCGCCTTTATCTGAAAGATAGCAAATAGTTCTCACTGTATCATAGACAGAATCAATACGCGCAACGAAAGAGGTTAAGGCTGCCTCTCCTAACTTCCCTTCAAACAGTTTAATCAACTCATCACCACATTTTTCATTGGCTACACCATCATCTCCTTCCGAAAGCGCAGCTAACATATAATCAACTATTGCTGCATGAATCTTAGCATCATCCAATGGACACTTTGTAGCATCAGCTTCTTGGTTGATGACATCTTGCAAATGTTTCTTTGCTTGTTCTAATGTACTCATATTTATTCCTTTCTTGCTCACTTCTGAAATCCCATAGAAACAAGCATAAATTAAAACGGAAAGCGTGGGATCTCCTCGTTACTCGTCCCACTGATTGAGGCCTTCGCATTGCCCAGGATTGTTGAACGAGCAACGTCGAAGCCCACGCCGATATGTATACACTTTTCCCTATACGGATATAAGACTTATCACTTGACGCAATAAGCCATACCAGTAAAGGGATGTGGCTAAAACACATCCCGAGGGCATCTACCGTTGCATTGCTCATGACAATCCTTGAAGTTTGCGAAGTTTCAATCAGTCTAGAACAAAGCGCCAAGTAAACGCTCTATATTATGTCATGATACACCAACCCTCCCAAGTCCTCGTCTCAGCCATCTACCCTCTTAAAAGGAAGAAAAGCCTCAATTCGGCGTGAGCGAACAGGTATCTGCGTGCAAAGGTAATGAAAATAATCGGAAAGTTGCATCATTTCCGATTAATATTTTTCAAGAACATAAAAATTCTGCTGTGTGAGGGCACACAACAGACATAAAAATAGACTCTAGCGTAGAAAGAGCGGAAAATCAGCTGTTAACTGTTAACTCTGTTAACCCCAAGCTGTTCTTCCGCTCTTTATTTATTTCTTATTTCAAATTCTTATCCAGAAACTCCAGCATTTTCTCCTGCGCCTTCAATCCGCAGGAATGAGGGATTTCCCAAAGCTCCGTATCCAGCAGATTATCTGCTCCCTGACTCTTCCAAACCTTGTGCATTTCGGCGAAAGCATCTTTTACACCAGGTACGGGAAAGAGCTTGTCTTTTGTGCCATTGATGAAGAGCATCGGTTTCGGACAGGCGAGGGAGGCGATGTGAGGATAGTCGAGATATAGCCTCAACCCCGGAATGCAATTCGCAAAACCGCCATTCTCCTTTCTGCCGAATCTCCGGGTAAGCTGAGCATCGGTGGTAATCATCCAGCAGATGGAAGCACCCGCCTTGATTCTATCCGATAAAGCCGAGAGCATCCACGAACGATAGGCGCCCATCGAACACCCCACGCATCCGATACGCTTCGCATCCACCATCGGCAGCGAAGCCAGGAACTCGGTGCTGGAAATATCATCGTAAGTCATGAAGGCAGAGAGGTCTCTACCCAGCATCATCATGTTGCCGGCTATCAGGTCGTATTTGTTTCTATCTACGCCCTCCTTTCGGCCTCTTTCTCCCCACATCGGAGCATCTGCCGAAAAGACTACGTAACCATGTCTCGCCAGATAATCGCCCACGTACTGATTATCGTAAAGTTGCTTTGCCCACGCATCTGCATCATCCAGAATCTCCTGACAGAGCGCTTGCTTCGTAGGGGAATCTTTTTCTTCCGGAGTAAAGAAAGGACGAATCATCTTCTCCTTTCCGATAAAGAGATGGGCACCATGATCATGAAGCGCATTGACTGTTGGGAATGGTCCCTTGCCATCCGGAATCAGGAGATAAGCCGTAATACGGGAATAGGCGTTGATATTGAAGGCGATTTTCTGCGCCTTATATCCGTCTCTCTGTTCCTCGCCCAAAACTTCCATATCCCAAGCCGCAGCCGCTTTCGGAGGCGTCATCATGCATTCGAGAACCTTCGCCCTTGCCGCCTTCTTCCACTTCTTGAAGTTCCTGATAGGACTGTTTCCCCAAGCCATCGGATAGGTCAGTTCCTTCTTCAGCGTTTCTACATAGGTAGGAATCTCTCCCTGCCATTCATACTTCTCCCGCTTCTGAAGCTTCGGCTTCGAAGAGGTCTGTGCAAGCGCCACCGACGCCTGCAACAATGCGATGATACTATATGTGATAATCCTTTTCATTCTCTTGTCTTGTTTATAAGATTAGTTATTGTTTGCAAAATTAAGAAATTATCCGCAAAAAGAGCCCAATAATCTCGATATTTTTACGTACCTTTGCCTAAAACATTTATAAATAACGAATAAAACATTCATCAAATAGAAGATAAAGCAATATGAAAATAGCAGTTTTTTGTTCAGCAAATAAGAATATCGACCCCGACTTCTTCACATTGACTGAAGAGATGGGAAAGTGGATGGCAGAGAACGGCCATGACCTGGTTTTCGGTGGCTGCAACTCCGGTCTGATGGATTGCATCGGCAAGGCAGTAAAGGCGAATGGCGGCAGAACCATCGGTGTGGTTCCTACGCTTGTAGAGCGAGGAGGAAGAACCTTCCCAGACCTCGACATCGAGATTCCGTGTGATAATCTCAGCGACCGCAAGGACCTGATGCTTGCCCAGAGCGACATCTTCGTAGCCCTTCCTGGCGGCGTCGGCACCCTGGATGAAATCTTCACCATCGCCGCTGCCCACACCATCGGCTACCATCACAAAATGGTGATTCTCTACAACATGAAAGGCTTTTGGAACTCCACCATCGCCCTTTTGGATGATATGGCAGAGAAAAGCATGATTCGTGGCGATTGGCGAGATGTGATAGAAGTGGCGGATAACCTGGAAGAGCTGGCTAAGCTCTGCGAGGGATAGAACCCTCTATAGAAAAGTAAAGCTACCTTCTGCCGAATGACTTCTCGGTAGAAGGTAGCTTTACTTCATAATACATCATTTTATGACGTTTTTTTGTGTCAGACACAATTTTGGGGAGTAAAAACACGGTTTACTTCAGCATCCATTCCCAAGCAGGAATTATATGCACCGTCTTCCCATCCACGGTAAGCTCCTCTTTCTCATTTAGCGTAATGATGTAACCCTCTGATAAATCATAGATTTCCATCGCCTCTTGCAGGCCCTCTATCTCACGCTTGCGAGTCTTCTCATCATCCATCTTCACCGTAACCTGGTAAGCCTGGGTAATCCTTACACCTTCTCTCACCACAAAGTCGCACTCTTTCTTGTCGGCATGGTAGAACAAGTCGTAACCCCTTCGCAGCAATTCGATGAAAACGGCATTCTCCAGTTTTACACCATTGTTATCCGTGACATTGAAACCCATCCTGCTGATGATGGCATTATCTATAAAATACACCTTCTTCGGGCTCAACATCTGGGTCTTTACCGATGGAGCATACTTCAACAACTGGAATATCATGTAGGTTTGCTGAATATATTCCAGATAGTTCTTGATGGTTTCGGGATGGCGAATGCCCACTATCTTTCCCAGCGAGTTATAGGTAACACGCTGGGTGGCATTGCTGGCAAGATAAAATGCAAGTTCTTTAATTTCCTTGTCGTTTGTAAGACCATTGCGAGCCATCACATCCCGGAAGATAATGCTCTCATAAAGTGAGGACAGGTAACTGACGGAACCCGTCTGAAGATATTTCGGGAAACCACCCCTCTCCAAGAAATCACGGAAATGCCCCAGCAGTTTGGAACGGCTCGCCATCAGATAGAAATCTTTCTGCGAAGGCTCAATATGCTCCAGCTGCAGGTATTCGGCAAAAGAGAAAGGATAAACCTCCACAGAGATATAACGCCCTGTGAGATGAGTGCCCATCTCCTTGCTCAGCATCCGGGCATTGGAGCCTGTCACCACCACCTTATTGCCTTCATTGTAAAGGCGCCTCACAAAGGTTTCCCAACCCGCAATGTTTTGAATCTCATCAAAGTAATAGGTGTGTTGCTCACCGAAAAGCTCAAAGAAGCATTCCTGCAAGGTTGCAAAATCTTCAAGCTTAAAGTTTACGAGACGCTCATCGTCAAAATTGAAGAAGAAATCTTTCTCCTCCAACTTATCACGCAGTTGCTGCAGCAACACCGACTTTCCACATCGTCTTACACCAGTTATGATAAGGATTTCCGAGGTGGTAAGCCATTCCTCTTCTATGTGTCGAGGGATGGCATCCTGCATAAGATGCCTGCAGTTGTCCTGCTGCTCAAATATTATTTGTTTCAACAGTTCTTTCATTGCTCTACTATTTTATGATTCGTGGGCAAAAATAAGAAAAATATCTGAAAGTAGCAAGAGAAAAACAAAGATCTTTCATTCTGAATGAATAATTTTTCAGAAATCTTTCATTTTGAATGAATACTTTTACCTGAAACCTTTCATTTAGAATGAATAGTTTTCGATTAGTTCCTTAAAAAACAAAAGAAAGAGCGGAAAAACAACTGTTAACTGTTAACTCTGTTAACCCCAGTTGCCATTCCGCTCTTTTATAATAATCTCTAACAAGAAATCTTTTATTCTGCCAGCAGCTTCTCGGCCATTGCCTTACCCAGAGCCTCGCACTGCGCCTTTACCTCTGGAGTAATCGCCTGCTTCATATCTACAGGCTCGCCTACAGCCTCGTAGTGGAGCTTGGTTTCGTTCCACTCCTGAATCTTAGCCACAGCCTTGCTTGCCCAGCAATGAGAACCGTACCAACCGAGGAGGTGGTTCTTGACGTCCTTATTGGCAAGCTCGGAGAGGAGAACCTCCATCTCGTGATAAAGACCGGCATTGTAGGTTGGAGCACCCACGATAAGGCCCTTGTAGCGGAAGATGTCGCGCAGGATGTAGCTGTGGTGAGTCTTCGAGATGTTGTACATTACGATGTTCTTCACGCCAGCCTTGCTTGCCGCACGGGCGATGATTTCAGCCATGCGCTCGGTATTGCCGTACATGGTACCGTAGCAGATAACCAAGCCCGGCTCCGTCTCGTACTTCGACATCTTATCATACATGCCGATTACCTTCTCAATATACTCGTGCCAAACCGGACCATGGGTTGAGCAGATGTAATCCAGCTCCACGCCAGCCAACTTCTTCAAGGCATTCTGAACAGGGATTCCATACTTACCCACAATGTTTGAGTAGTAGCGAACCATCTCCAGCCAGAAAGTCTCGCAGTTGATTTCCGTATCGATGATTCCGCCGTTCAGCGCACCGAAGCAACCGAACGCATCACCTGAGAAGAGCACCTTGTTCTTCGCATCGAGGGTTACCATGGTCTCTGGCCAGTGAACCATAGGGATGAGAACGAAGCTCAGCTCGTGGTTGCCCAATGAAAGGGTTTCGCCATTCTTCACCTCTACCACATCATCGGTAACGCCATAGAAGCCTTCGAGCATCCCCAGGGTCTTCTTGTTGCCCACAATCTTGATGTTAGGGTAATATTTCTTGATGAGGGCGATAGAACCGCTGTGGTCAGGTTCCATGTGGTTGATGATAAGATAATCGATTTCTCGGTCGCCAATCACCTCGTGGATGTTCTCGAGGAACTGGGTGAAGAAATCAACCTCTACAGTATCTACCAGCGCTACCTTCTCATCGTCAATGATATAAGAGTTGTAGCTCACTCCGTTAGGCAAAGGCCAGAGACCCTCAAAACGATGCTTGTTGCGGTCGTTTACGCCTACGTAATAAATTTTGTTTGTAATTTCTGTCATATCTTTTATATTTTTATAATTCCTTCTTCTTTTCTTCTCCGAATTCCTTGGAAACATAATTGTAGATGTCCTTGCAGCATTCGGTGGAGAATTCTTGAGCCGAAACAAGGAGACTGTCCCATTGCGCCTCAGATAAGCCGCGGTCGATGTCCTCGCGGGTGATTCCATCCTTGATCAGTCCGAAAACGAAACCGGCATTGAAATTATCGCCGGCTCCGATAGTGCTCACCGGTTTCATCTTCTCCGAAGGATAACTCTTGGCAAAGCCGTTCTCGGCACGAACCTCTACAGGCTCAGCACCCTGAGTGCAGATAAACTTCTTGCAGTAGAAACTGATTTCGGCATTATAAACCTTATCCGCCTCCGGTTTCTTGTAGAGGATTCCGAAGTCCTCGTGGCTTCCGCGTACGAAATCAGCCATCTCCAGGTTCTCTATCAGATTAGGCGTAATCTTCATGATTTCGTTCTGATGAGAAGCACGGAAGTTGATGTCGTAATAAAGAATGGCGCCGTGCTCCTTCGCATACTCAAGGAAGCCGGCAACCTGAGGACGGACCACAGGATTCAGAGCGAAGAACGAACCGAAGAGCACGATGTCGCCAGGATTGATTTCCGGTGTGGCAAACTCCAGCTGGTCGTGAGGATGATCTTTATAGAAGATGTAGTCGGCATTGTTGTTCTCGTCGAGGAAAGCCAGCGAGAGCGGCGACTTCGATTCCGGAAAGATGCTCACATTGTCAGCATTCACCCCATTATCTCTCAAAAACTGAATCACATACTCTCCTATGCGGTCGTTGCCCGCCTCGCTGATAAACGAAGCATTTACGCCCGCACGGCCCAACGAGATGACTGCATTGAATGATGAGCCACCCGGTACTGCCTCTATCGGCTTGCCGCCCTTGAAGATGATGTCAAGCACGGTTTCTCCTATTCCTATTACTTTGCGCATTGTTTTTTGATGTCTATATTTATTTTTTGGGAGCAAAGATAAGTCTTTTTGGCGATAATGCAAAATAAATGACTATTTTTTTGGATAAATTACATTTTCAGTGTAACTTTGCACCTTGAAATGAAATACAATACTTATACACTCGATAATGGACTCCGCATCATCCACCTGCCTTCAGACAGCAAGGTGGTGTATTGCGGTTACCAGATTAACGCCGGCACCCGAAACGAGGAGCCGGGCGAAGAAGGACTTGCCCACTTCTGCGAGCACGTTACTTTCAAGGGCACAGAGCGCCGCAAGGCGTGGCACATTCTCAACAGTCTGGAGAGCGTGGGAGGCGACCTGAACGCCTACACCAACAAGGAGGGCACGGTTTATTACTCCGCCATCCTCAAGGAGCACATCGCAAGAGCCGTAGATCTGCTCACCGACATCGTTTTCCATTCGGTTTATCCGCAAGCGGAAATCGACAAGGAGGTTGAGGTAATCTGCGATGAAATAGAGAGTTACAACGATTCTCCTGCCGAACTGATTTATGATGAATTCGAAAATATCATCTTCAAGGGTTCGCCGCTGGGCCACAATATTCTGGGCACAGCCGAGCAGGTTCGCTCGTTCAAGACAGAAGATGCGCTGCGCTTTACAAGAAAGCTTTACCGGCCGGATAATGCGATATTCTTCGCTTACGGAGACATTGACTTCAAGAAGCTGGTGAAGCTTATCAGGAAGGCGCTCGCAGATGATGATTCGGGCAAGGTTGCTGAAAATGCAGCGAATTCAGTGGGCAAGCTTGCTGAGGAAAAGCTCCCACAGATTTCACAGATTACACAGATTTCAGGGGATGAGAATTCTATTACTACAGAAAAATCTGTGTCATCTGTGAAATCTGTGGGACCTGAAAAATATCCATCTGTGGGACCTGAAAATTATCCATCTGTGGGGAAAGAGATTGCCGGGCAGACGATTGTGATGCAGAAGAATACGCATCAGGCTCATGTGATGATTGGAACCCGCGCCTACGATGTGAGCGACAGCCGCAGAATGCCGCTCTATCTGCTCAACAATATGCTGGGCGGACCGGGAATGAACGCCAAGCTGAACCTAGCCCTGCGCGAGCACAACGGACTGGTTTACACCGTAGAGAGTACGATGGTGGCTTATGGCGATACGGGCATTTGGAGCATTTATTTCGGCTGCGATGAGCACGACGTGAAGCGCTGCCTTCGCCTGGTTCGCAAGGAACTGGATAAGTTCATGCAGAAACCGCTGAGCGAGGCGCAGCTCAAGGCCGCCAAAAAGCAGATAAAGGGACAGGTAGGCGTGGCTTGCGACAACCGCGAGAACTTTGCCCTCGACTTCGGCAAGAGCTTCCTTCACTATGGCTGGGAGAAGAATGTAGACCGACTCTACGAGCAGGTGGATGAGATTACTGCCGAACAGATACAGGCCGTGGCTCAGGAGTTGTTTGATAAAGACAGGCTCACCACGCTGATTTTCAGATAATGTTGATTTTCAGACAAATAGCTCAAGTAATAAGAAAATAAAGAAGGCAACAACTTGGGTCGTCATGCGACTTCCCTCGTTGTTGCCTTCGTAATTTAATGAATTAAAAACTGCTTTTTTCTTAAAAACAACTAACAATTAACCTAAAAACTTAAACCTAAAAACCTAAAATGAAAATCTATAAAACCTAAAACGAATTCTTAACAATCTATATATGAAATCCCCAATCAGAATTTATCACGAAAACTCTCAGGGGACAGTATGAATTTCAAATGAAAAGGAGTTTTTACTCTCCTCTCTGATTTCGGAAGCCCCATTGGCTCCCTACTGTTTTTACTCAGCTGTGCATTGCTGCCAGCCATTTTTTAATCTCGGCTCTTTTGAAGCCCTTCGCATGGCTAATCTCTGATTAAGCCAACTTGTTGCTAATAGCACCAACTTCAGCTACACATGCAACAACTACTGCGAAAATCATTCCTAATACTAACATAATCTTTTCCTTTCTTAAATTTGTTATCTTAAATATACAATCTTGTTGTTTTACCTAACAAAATCTTAACTCTCTTTATTTCTTACCTCCCGGAGGAGGATTTCTATGCTCTCTTAGCTTCGTAGCTTATTTGCCGCAGTTCATTCCGAGGTTCATACCTGCGCAAGCAACTACTGCGAATGCTACTACTGCTACTGTCATTATCCCGAACATTGCCATAATCTTTTTCCTTTCTTTTAACCTCTTAATCAGTCTCTTCGAGATTTTCCAGAAGTCCTCGTCCGAATCTCAGAACCAGGTTCCGAACCGGCCTCAAACTTGTCTCGAATCGATTTCATAAGTTATCCTTACTGAATCAATCTTTTATCCTTTTTTCTTTTTCTGGTGCAAAGGTACAACTTTTTGTGTGCGCACACAAACATTTTAGGAGAAATGTTTCAAAAAGCCCTTTTTTCTTGATTAAGGTCAAGGACATTTACATTCTCATTACAAAAACGGGCTATTTTAAAGCTTTTGCCCTTTCAGGGCGACAGGCGTGCTGCCACTATTACCCAGGGCGGTGCCCTGCTAGGAGCTTCTGCCCTTTCAGGGCGTGCTGCTAAAACGTGAGGGGCGTGGCATTTCACCACGCCCACTCCTTTATCACCGCTACGCAGCCACTCCTGGCGTTCCGTAGTGCCCATACTTGGCGATGAAACGGGCGGTCTTGGTGAAGGTGCCGTCCTCGTTCTTCATGATGAAGCCACGCTTCTTCCAGTTGCACAGCAGGATGGCAAGCTTCGTCTTGGTGCCATGAACCTGACAGATGTTCTGAATCTCAGTCTTGTCAAAGGTGTCATGAACGTAGAGAAGAAGATTGCTCACACCGGGAGTATGGCACACAGAGCGGCTGTCTGCATCTATCGCCTCCTGCATCTGATTGCCGAAGAAACGCATCTTGCACCACAGATCATACTTCACGCTCCATACGATGAAAATCCTCTATTGCCTTCTCCCACTTCTCGCCATTCGCCAGATAAAGCACCATCGCGCGGCGGAAACCATTCGCCAGGCCACGCTTGGCAAACTCGGCGTAAGGCTTGTTGTAAGCCAACTGAGCCATCTCCATAATCTCATTCTCCAGGCGCTCGATAAGCTGGCGAGCCTTACGGCACTCTTTGAAACCGCTGGCTGCGTTCAGCTGCTGGATGTAAGGAGAAAGCTGCGACTTAAACTGCGCATCATAACTGCCCACCTCCGGACGCGGAGCGAAATCGGGACGGATGATGGTGGCGAGCGACAGGCGGCTCACGGCTCCATCAGCCACCTCACGAACCGAGAAGAACTTCTGCGTAACGGCAATGGTGCTCGAAGCATTCCAGTTGAAACGGGTCTTTACGCGGGCTGTAACGCTCTTGGTTCCTACTCGCTCCTGGCCGTCCTCTGAATTGTCCCAGCAGAGGCGAATCAGCTGGCTAGGGTCGTTAAACTTCCTGAGCATGTCTACCTCGTCCATCTTGCAGTAGAGATAAGCATCGCCAGCCTTCTGTACATCGTCGAGACGCTGGATGTAGGCAGCGCGGGTAAGGTCGGGCGAAACGATGCGGATGCAGATGTCTTCCGGGCGCACAGGCTTCTTCTTGTTGTCGCCCATGGTGTTCACCTCGTCCTTCCAGTCCTGCTCCTTCTGGCGGTTCACCTTATCCATCTGAACCAGGTCTTCGATGATGCAGTCGATGGGTCCGTTGACGAGCGATTTGCCTGACGACATGGCTGCAATGAGCAGATTCATCATCGCCGCCTCGTGCACCTGATTATCCGTGTAGCGGAAGGTTACACCCTTAAGATGAGCGGCAAGCGCAGGGAAGACCGCCATTGCCACAGCCGCCTTGAAATCGGCAGGCACCTTGCTGGTGAGCAGTTTGATGAGCTTAGGCAGCTTGGCTGGCAACTGAGGAGGAACATCGGCATAGATTCCCGCCTTCTCGGTGGCCTGCTTGGCAAGATGATTCTTGCGGGCAGTCTCTACAGCCTGCTTTACCAAATCCGGAATCGCGGTAGATTGCGCCACCTTGCAGGCATTCTCTACGGTGGCGAACGCCTTCGCCTCGTCTTCGCCAAAGGTTTCTATTACCTGCTTGATCCAAGCCGCCTCACTATTACAGATGTATCTCAGCAGGCAGGCTTCACGATAGATGAAGTTGTTGCGGTTGCCGTGGACAGGAGCGCCGCCCATCAGCTCTACCAGCGCCTTCACAATCTCCCCGTAAGGAACGCCGTCGTAAGTCTGCTCATACTGCACGGCATTGGCAGCCCGTCTCGCCTTCTCCTCCTCGCTCTCGATGGGTTCGAAATCTACGGTTGGAGCAGAAGATGCATTCTGAAATGCCTGGCTCTGAGAAGATGCATTCTGAGAGGCTGAGCTCTGAGAGGCTCCTAACCGGGCTGAATCTACATCCAGCGGACGTCCGTCAATATCCAGTCCTCTCTTGCGGTAAGCCTCACGATATTCAGCCACGGCTTCCTTATCCAGACGCTTGTACCAGTCGTCGGCAGTATAGATTTGGCTTGCCGCATCGGTGATGAAGATGATGCGCTCCGGGGTTACGCAGCTAGGGTCTTCGGTGGCGTGGATGAGTTTGCAGAAGGCGCTCTGAGCCTCAGCGATGGTCATTCCTACCGGGATGCGAATGTCGATGTGGGCCTTGTTGCGGGCTGAGCGCTCGATGTGGAGCACCTTTCCCTTCCAGAGTTCGATGTCTTCGGCTGAGAAGATTTTCTCTCTGAAGAGCTTCTCTGTAGGCTCATCAAACATTCCGTTCAGCAGAAGAGCTTTCTTCACCGCTGGCTCAACCTCCTCAGGATTATCAATGTCTACGGTTGTCTGGAAGGTGAAAGCCTCCGGGTCGATGAATTTCTGGGCGCGATGGTCTTCGAGGAAGTGGAAGTAGTGAGGTGAGCGGAAAGGCAGCTGCTTCTTGAGGTCAGTAATCTTGCGGTCGAGCTGCTGGTAAGTCTCTCCCGCCTTCATCTCCTCCTGCATCATCTGGTTCTGCTGGGCGGTGAGGTCACGGATCTGACCAACGAGCTGTGCGAGCCAAGGCTGCTTGGTAAGTTCGGTGTAGTAATCGAGGAGATGGGATGAAATCTGTCCCATGTTCGCTCTGCGGTTAGGGTTCATTGCGATGATGCGGCTGCTGAGCTGCTTGCATTCATCAAAGGTTAATGATTTTTGTGTCATAAATCTATATTTTTTTTAGTTGTAAAAGACAAGCTCTTTTTGCAGAAACCTGCCGCCTTCCATTCTGAAAAGCGGTGCAAAGATAAACAAAAAAAAAGCCGTTTGCAAGTTTTTTCTGGGTTAAAAAAGCAGGGGTATAAAGAGGGGTATAAAAAGGTATAAAAGTATAAATAAAGGGTATAAGAGGGGTATATTAATACCCCGCTAGCTACCATCACTCGCCATCATCTCGTCATCTTTCATGGTGTTCGAGGTTGGCACTTTCTCATCCACCAATTTCGGCAAGATTTCCCTCAAGTTCACATTCTCCGAACAGGCTGTTGTTCCCATAATCATCTTGAAAGCATTCACAATATCGCAATAACGATTGAATCTTTCCTTGCTTACCGAGCCCAACTCATCTGAACCAAGTTTCCACCATTCCAGAGCCGCATATTTGAAAGGTGCAGATTTCACCTGCGCAAGATCCTTCCATTTGCAGAGCGGAGCACGCTCCGTATTCTCCGGAGGTAGTTTTTCATACAGGAGGGCCAGATGTTTGCAGAAGGCTGTAGGAGCTCCCATATCGAATAGCCCCCACCCGTTTAAGAGTCGGAACACAGGGAACCAGTCGGATTGCTTTTTCACCAGCAATTCAGGACAGCCGTTTTTCTTATAAACCGCTATCTTCGGAATTACCAAATCAACCAGTTCCATGAATTTTTCTTTCTTCACTTCGTTCGAAGGCCTGGCACCCACCGCCTTCATCGCCTTCAGTGACTCCTCATCGCCGTGCTTGCCCCATTGCTTCACATCGTTCACCCTGCCGTTCATAATCATCAGCACGATGCCCGAGAGCAGCCGGAGCATTTTCTTTCTTGGCACACGCTTATAGAACACCTGACGGAGAAAATCTACAGGGTCGGCCTTGAATGTTGGGTAGAGATTGTGGGGGAAGGCGTGCAGCTGCTGTTCTATGGCATCCAGCTGGTCTTTATAATCGTAGGTGCCCGTTTGCTTCTTCTTGATGGCATTCGGGGCTTCTACGAAGAAAGAATAGGCCGCACGCTCGCGGTAAGCCGAACTGGTGATGAATCCCATCTCGGTAAGCAGAACGGCCCGGAGGCGCTGCAGTTCATCATCGTCTATCTGCTCCAGCTTATGAAGAATGCGGTTTCTGGCCTGCGTCATCTCGCGGGAATAATCGCTGCGCTGGATTTCGAGGAAACTGCTGAGCCGCTCTCTTGCCTCAGAAAGGCAATCGGCAAGCTCCTCGCGCAGCATCGCCTCAGTTTCTGCATCAAGAGAACGGTTCTCTGCCTCAGAAGAGGTTTTATCCGATGCAGAAGAGCTCTTATCCGAAGCGCCTTCAGAGAGCGTATTCTGGAGACGGATGATGCTGTTGATGACGCCTTCGAGCATCATGGTGCAGTCGCTGAAGCGGGTGAGCTGTTCGATGGGCAGCACAGGACCGGAGTATTGCCAGTCATCATAAATCTTATCATCATATATTTCGCGGCGCGCCTGCTCCATCTCCTCATCAGAAACATCAGAGAGTGCCCTCACCATGAGCTGCAATCCAGCCTTATCGCCCTCGTTCTTGCTGTTGCATCCTATGCATCGGGTGCGCAGGTTCCGCTCCTTACGGGCGATGATGAGGGCGCGCACGTCCTCGCCTTCCAGGGCTGAAACATAGCCTATGAGCTGCTGTTTGTCATAAGCTTTCACCGCCAGCATGTCGAAGGTGTTGGCGTCATCGGGCACGAGGCAGATGGTTCTCCCCTCTGCTTCTTTAGCATACTCTACCTCATGGCCTTTCACGTCATTATGGGTGAGTCCTACGATATGGAATGTGAGATTCTTCATTTTATGTTGTTATTATTGTTTTTACGTTTGTTTGCAGTCAGGTTACAAAAGTAAGGTTTTTCGGTGAAACCACCAAGCATTCTTGTTTAAATTTCCTAAAAGAGGGCAGAGAAGCCGAGGGGGTTAACAGGGTTAACAGTTAACAGCCGTTTTTTGCATGGTCCCCTTCGCGTACCTTATTATATAATAATATATATATACTTATTTTTATATAAGTGTGTGGATGGAAGTATGCATTTTTGGGGTGTTAACTGTTAACCTGTTAACCTTTTCCTCTCAGAGCGCCCCCTCCCATCAGAAAATGCGCTCTCTCCCGATGCCTGCTAAAGATGGCTGGCTGAGCCTTGGCAGAAAAAAGCTCAAACGCCCTGCTACAGCCCGTTTTACGGGCTTATATGAAGGCAGGCACGAGGCATAAATGATGACTGATACGAGGCTTAAATGATGGCTGGGAAGGGGGCTAAATGATGCCTCACGAGGGGGATGGATCATGCATCGCGAGGGAAGAAATATTGCATCGCGACGGAAGAAATGTTGCATCGCGACGGAACGGGGAATGCATCGCGATGCAGAAAAAAGGGCTTTTTAAAGCGGAAAACTATGAGTTGCGGGGCAGAAAGCTATGAGTAAGTTTTGTTAACTAAAGAAAAGCAACAAGGCGATACTCTTCTCTTATAGGAAGAATATCGCCTCGTTGCCTTCATTAAAAAGGAGGTCAAGGATGCTCATATTGGGCTGAAAGCCGTATTTCTGCTCGTAAACCTGGTAATAGCGCTTCGACTCGAATTCGGGGTCAGGGAGCGGTTTCTTGGGGCGAATTGCATCGCGGAAATCAACTATCTGAGTGTTGAGTGTTGAATGTTGAATGTTGAATTGGACTTGCGCCTCAGGGCTATCGAATTGGCTTTCCCTTCGGTCGCCGAACGTTGTTTCTTCACTCTTCACTCTTCGTTCTTCGCTTTCTATGCTCTTCACTTTTCGTTCTTCACTTAAAACGTATTCGTCAGTGACGCTTATCTTCGGACGGATGTCGAGGAGCTCTATCATCTTCGCGGTTGTCTCCATGTTGAAATCGAAGAGGAACTCGTATTTTTTCTCGTAGAAGGGGCGGATGTCGTCCTGATAATACTCGAAGAAAGGGCTCTCGCCGTAGGCTGAAAGGAGCGCATTCCAGTGGACGTGGCGCCAGTTGGCGTGGTCGGAGATGCGGATGTCCTTCATCGACAGGGAGATGTCGTGATTGGTGGGGATGGTGAGCGAGAGGGGGCCGTTGGTGGTAGGGATGAGCATGCGGTTACGATAGGTTTGCTTGATAAAGCTCTCGTGGCGCTCTATCAGGCATTCATCGTAGCGGTTCAGCTTCTGGTACCACTGGATGGGGCCGAAATATGTGGAAGAAAGAAGGGCTTTCAATTTCTGCTTTGTTATGAAGGGTTAATGATGAAGAGGGGGACGAGCGATGGAATCGCTCGGAACGGGGGCAGATGGGGGACAAGCTTCCGG
>ENA-OPDR01000028-OPDR01000028.1-human-gut-metagenome-genome-assembly--contig:-NODE-28-length-39237-cov-9.233551_pt1 | contig 39237 bp, 32 predicted proteins | sample MGYA00241630_ERZ501523 | MGnify/ENA primary metagenome ERZ501523 (study PRJEB25962, sample SAMEA2042389) | human gut metagenome | biome: human gut; feature: human-associated habitat; material: faeces...
CCGGTTTTCGCTGCTGCCTGAAGGCTCAGAACCTGCACCCTGAGAGGCAAGCTTAGACTGAGCCAGAAGTTTCTGAAACAGGGATTTTAATCTATTGGGCGTACGCCCCGCACTAGGCACATCCTGATCCTCGGGCTGCGTAATCTGGCCTATCTGTATCAGGGTGAGCTCTACCAGTAATCGCTTGTTGCTGCTGGCGCGGTAATGGATATCGCACTGGTTCATCAGTTCCAGCGCCTTATATAAGAAAGGTGTAGGTGCCTTCTGGGCCTGAGCCTGGAACTTGGCTTTCTGGTCGTCGCTGGTCTCGAGCAGAGGCAGGGTCTGAGGATCCTTCGCCATCATCACATTGCGCACATGCTGGGCAAGCCCCTGTATCATGTTGCCGCCATCGAAACCGCGGCTCAGAATGCCGTCGAGCGTTACCATCATCTCGGCCACCTTATTCTCCAGAGCCAGGTCTACCAGACGGAAATAGTTGTCGCTGTCGAGCACGTTCAGGTCCTCGATTACCTTCTGGTAAGTGATGTTGCCCATGCAGAAGCTGGCAGCCTGGTCGAAGATAGAGAGGGCATCGCGCATACCTCCGTCAGCCTTTTCGGCTATCACGGCGAGCGCCTGCTCTTCATATTGTATGCCTTCCTTCTCAGCCACCATCTTCAGGTGGTTGATGGTATTGGCTACCGTCATTCGCTCAAAGTCGTAAATCTGGCATCGGCTCAGGATGGTAGGCAGAATCTTATGCTTCTCGGTAGTGGCGAGGATGAAGATGACATGCTGAGGTGGCTCTTCCAGCGTCTTGAGAAAGGCGTTGAAGGCGGCTGTAGAGAGCATGTGAACCTCATCGATGATAAACACCTTATACTTGCCTACCTGAGGCGGGATGCGGGTCTGTTCCATCAGAACCTTAATCTGGTCAACACCGTTGTTGCTGGCGGCATCCAGCTCGAAGATGTTGTAGGAACGCTGCTCATTGAAGGCACGGCAGCTCTCACATTCGTTGCATGCCTCGCCGTCTTCGCGAGGGTGCTCGCAGTTGATTGCCTTCGCAAAAATGCGGGCACAAGTGGTTTTGCCCACACCTCTCGGACCGCAGAAAAGATAGGCGTGCGCCAGCTTGCCGCTCTTCACTGCATTCTTCAAAGTGGTGGTCAATGCACTCTGTCCGACAACCGAATCGAAGGTCATCGGACGGTACTTTCTTGCAGAAACTATATACTCTTCCATTATTTTTTCTTAATTGATGATGCAAAGATAACAAAAAAATATTATCTTTGCAAACAAATTCGGAAGAAATGAGTAAAAAACTTGGTATTATATGGAATTATCTCGCTCATTATAAGTATCTTATAGTGATTGTAGCGGGTGTTCTGGTAGTTGGTGTAGTTGACGACAACAGTGTAAGACAGCACATTAAGTACCAGATAGAGATAGCTACGCTCCGTTCGGAGATAGAAAAATATCGTGAGCAGTATGAAAACGACAAGCGTACCCTGCGCGATATGCAGCATGGTGCGCGGGCATTTGAGAAGATAGCCCGCCAGCGTTATTTCATGAAGGCTGATGATGAAGATATCTTTGTATTGAGTTCGGATATTCCGGAAAAAACTAACGAACAAGACGAAAATGAAACAATTGAGTAAACTGGAAAGTGCTATTTTCTTGCTGGGCGGCGTGCTGATGGTTGTCGGTGCGGCTTGCTTCGCATTTGGTTTTTCACATCCGCAGCTGGTGCAGGTAACGAGCTGGGGGTTCCTGCTGGGCACCATACTCTTCAGTGTAATGCAGGCGATGCAGTTCTATGAGGGACCTTCGCTGGTTATCCACCGCCTGAAGCGCATGCAGTATGTAGCAGACATCTTCTTCGTGCTCTCAGGCATCTCGATGGTAGATACGGTATATGCTTTCCTGCGCCGCTGGTTTGAGAATTATGAGACCTATATCACCTATTTCTATAATAAGTGGGTAGTCTTCCTCCTCATCGCAGCCCTGCTGGAACTGTATACCACGCATCGCATCTCTCATGAACTGAAGAAGGAAAACAATCAGTAATATAGAAAGGACGAGAAAAAAGCTTTCGGTGGCCAACAGGAGTGCAAACAAAACGTAAATCTTGTAAGAATGAATTAAATTGCTGCAATTTATTTCGTCAGTTCAAATTAAGATTGTACTTTTGTTCACCGAAAGTGATATAGATAGCTTATGAATAGAATATTTTACGCATTCATTGCCTTGATGGCACTTGCATCTTGTGCCAACAGTTACGATATCTCGGGTACTTCTAACGTAAGTACTCTGGACGGACGCATGCTGTACCTTAAGATACTGGAAAACAACGATTTCAAGAACGTGGATTCTTGCGATGTAGTGCACGGACAGTTCCATTTTCAGGGTTCTGTCGACTCTATGAAGATGGCGAATATCTTCATGGATGATGACCCTGTGCTGCCGCTGGTGCTGGAGAGTGGAAGCATTACGGTGAAGCTCGATGATACACAGCAGGTGGTAAGCGGTACTCCTATGAACGATAAACTCTTCGGATTCTTCAAGAAATACCAGCAGATTCAGAATCAGTTGCGCGAACTGGTACACAAGCACGACCAGGCTATCATGAACGGTAGCGATATGGTGGTTGTCAACAAGCGGCTGAACGAGGAATCCATCCGCCTCTCTGAGCAGGAAGACAAGCTCATCACTTCGTTTGTTACCGACAACTTCAACAATGTGCTGGGACCGGGCGTCTTCTTCCTCGTTACAATGGGCAACCAGTATCCGATGCTCTCTCCTTGGATTGAGGATATCATGAGCAAGGCTACCGACTATTTCAAGAATGATCCTTATGTAAAGGACTATTATAAGAAAGCTCAAGAGAATCAGGAGATTATGAACGGAACACGAGATGCGCAGAGCGGCATGCAGCCAGAGATGGAAGCGGCTCCACAGGTAAATCCTGATGCGGCTCCGGCACCTACAGCCAACGAACTGGCTGCGCCTACGATTCCTGAAAAACAGGAAGGTCAGGAGTAGAAACAGGGCTCTTTCAAGGTCTTGGGCATTAACATCTTGTAAAACTCTTCATTTTATAAGTTTAGTAATATGAAATTAATCAAGAATGGAACCATTATAAATGAGGGTCGCTCTTTTGTGGGCGACCTCTTGTTGGATGGTGAATTTATCAAGGAGATATATGAAGGCGAGGCACCCCGTGGCAATTACGATGAAGTCATCGATGCCTCGGGGTGTTTTGTTTTGCCGGGTGTGATTGATGATCATGTTCACTTCCGTGAGCCGGGACTTACGCAGAAGGCTGACATCGAGAGCGAAAGCCGCGCTGCTGCCTTTGGTGGTGTGACCAGTTATTTTGAGATGCCTAACACGGTACCTCAGACTACCACTCTGGAGGCCTGGCAGGCAAAGCGGCAGCTGGGCGCTGAGAAGAGTCATGTGAACTACAGTTTCTTCTTTGGTGCTACCAATGATAATGTAAATGATTTTGAGCAGCTCGATACGCATCGTGTTCCGGGAATCAAGCTCTTTATGGGCTCCAGTACGGGCAATATGCTGGTGGATAAATATGAGGCGCTGCAGGCTATCTTCAAGAAGGCGAAAGAGCTGGATTTGCCGGTGATGACCCACTGTGAGGATACTGAAATCATCAACCGCAACATGCAGCTGGCTAAGCAGAAATGGGGTGAGGACCCTGCCGTAGAACATCATCCGGAAATACGCAGCGAGGAGGCTTGCTATGAAAGCAGCCGTCTGGCGGTGCAGCTGGCTAAGGAAAGCGGGGCGCATCTTCATATCGCTCACGTTACTACGGCTAAGGAACTGGAGTTCTTTGGTAAGGATGAAAATATTACAGGCGAGGCTGTTGTGGCTCATCTCATGTTCTCGGATAAAGATTACGCTGTGAAGGGCGCACGCATCAAATGCAACCCTGCTGTAAAGACTATTGCTGACCGCGATGCTTTGCGTAAGGCGCTGAGTAATGGTAAGATAACTGTAGTAGGTACCGATCATGCTCCTCATCAGTTGAAGGATAAACAGGGCGGTTGTGCCAAGGCAGCATCAGGTATGCCAATGGTACAGTTTTCACTGGTAAGCATGCTGAAACTTGTTGACGAAAAGGTAATCAGTATCGAGCGCCTGGTTGAACTGATGTGCCATAATCCAGCTCGTCTGTTCCATATCAGTCAGCGCGGCTTCCTGCGTCCGGGTTATAAGGCAGATGTCGTTGTGGTGCGCAAGGGAGAGCCTTGGAAGGTGACCGCAGAGGTGATTCAGAGCAAGTGTAAATGGAGCCCTGTAGAGGGTGATGAGTTTGCATGGAAAGTGGAACAGACTTTCTGCAACGGTCGTCTTATCTACGACAAAGGCGTGTTTGATGCTACCAGCAGAGGAGAGGAACTGGAGTTCAGAAACAATTCCTGAAAAAGGGAAATCTTACGGGGATTGTAAAATAAAATATCGTATCGGATGCGAAGAATAGTATACAATATAAGCGAAATTGAGCCATACATCAACTGGCTATACTTTTATCATGCCTGGGGATTGAGCGGCAAACCTCGAGAGGGAAAGGAAAAAATGAAGGCTGAGGCGCTCGATATGCTCCATTCATGGGAAGGCGAATATCATACCTATGCCGTCTTCGGACTCTTCGAGGCGAACAGCGAGGGGGACGATATCTGGCTGGAAGGGCAGAAAGTCCGCTTCCCGATGCTCCGTCAGCAGCATCCGGCGGCTCAGGGAGAACCCAATCTCTGTCTGGCTGATTTCATCCGTCCTCTGGGCAGTGGAATAACAGACCGGCTGGGTATCTTCTGCACGACGGTAGATGGCGGTCTGGAGAAGAAATATCGCTCGGACGACTACCTCAATATGATGGCACAGACACTCTGCGACCGGTTGGCTGAAGCCACGGCAGAGAAGTTGCACGAAGAGGTGAGACGCAGCATCTGGGGCTATGCTCCCGACGAGCAGCTGAGCATCGAAGACCAGCATCTGGAGCGCTATCAGGGCATCCGTCCGGCTATAGGGTATCCTTCGCTGCCCGATACCAGTGCCAACTTCATCATCGACCAGCTCATCGATATGAGTCAGGTGGGCATCCGGCTCACCACAAGCGGAATGATGACGCCTCATGCCAGTGTCTCAGGGCTGATGTTTGCACATCCCAAGTCGCGGTATTTCGAACTGGGACGGATAGGAGACGACCAGCTTCGCGACTATGCACAGCGCAGAGGAGTGCCCGTGCAGGCAATGAAAATGTATCTTCAATCAAGTTTGATCAAAAAATGATAGCAAGAATATTGATACCCGTAGTGGTATTCACCCTGTTGCCGTATCTGTGGATATATAAAAGGTATGGCAAGTTATGGCTGAAGAGTCTCTGGCAGCGGGTGCTCTTCTGGTTGCCGGCTTTCGTGGTTATCGCCTACAGCGCATATATCACGATACTGCCCAACTTCCTGCCACGCAATCCGGTGCTCATCGACATCTGGTTTGTGATGATGGCAGTATGTGCGGTTCCGCAGTTTGTCTTCAGCCTGTTCAGTGTCTTCGGTTGGTGCTGTATGCGCCTCCTCCACGGCCATCGCAACTGGGGCAAGCTCCTCGGACTGGTAGTGGGAGCGGTGGCGTTCTTCTGCTTTATCTACGGATTTACCGAAGGTTTTCCTAAGATGCAAGTCAAGCGAATCACCATCTATGTACCCAATCTGCCGAAGGCTTTCGAGGGCTATCGCATCGTTCAGTTCAGCGACATCCATCTCGGGTCATACTATGGCTGGCGTGGTCATCTGCCTCAGCGCGATATCGACAGCATTAATGCCGAAAAACCTGATCTGATTTGCTTTACGGGTGATTTACAGAATGTTACGCCCGATGAACTGCCTGAGTATCAGGCGCTGCTCAGCAGTCTGAAAGCCAGAGATGGCGTGATGAGTGTGCTGGGCAATCACGATTACACCTATTATATGGATGTAGATGATGAGCAGGAGATAGCTGCGCTAGAGAAGCGGATGCAGGACTTCCAGCGGAGTTGCGGATGGCGCCTGCTGATGAATGAGCATGTGGTGGTGCATAGAGGCGCTGACAGTATCTATGTGGCTGGTACAGAGAACTATGACAAACCAAAGCGAACCAACGTAAGGAAGGCGCTTTATGGCATCAGACCGGGCTCTTTCGTACTGATGCTGCAGCATATGCCAAAGCAATGGCGCGAGACCTGGCCTTCTACTATTAATAAGGAGAAGGATAAGGATGGCGATGTGATAGGACCTGACAGGAAGGATTCGCTGGTCGTAGCACCGCAGCTTACGCTGAGCGGTCATACGCATGCGGGGCAGATCAGTATCCTGGGCTTGCGTCCGTCGATGTTTACTCCTTATGATTACGGCCTCTTCGAGGAGGAGGGTTGCCAGCTCTATACCACATCGGGTCTGGGCGGTACCGTTCCAATCCGCATAGGGGCTACGGCAGAAATCGTGGTCATCACACTCAAAAGAAAATGAGGAGTGTTGAGTGTTGAATGTTAAATGTTGAGTGTTAAATTATTCATTCTTAAATAAAAAATGAAGTACTTATATCGTCTGTATCAACTTGTAATATGCTTGCCTATCCTGTTGGTAGCTAGCGTTTTAACCAGTTTAACTACTGTTTTGGGATGCATGCTTGGTAATGGTCATTTCTGGGGCTATTATCCTGGTAAATGTTGGGCCTGGCTTTGGGTCCGCATCCTCCTCCTGCCTGTAAAGGTGGAGGGACGTGAGCATCTCAAGAAGAACCAGAGTTATGTTTTCGTGGCCAATCATCAGGGCGCTTTCGATATCTTCCTGATATACGGTTTTCTGGGCAGAAACTTCAAGTGGATGATGAAGAAGGGCTTGCGCAAAGTGCCTCTCATCGGTATCGCCTGTGAGTATGCGCACCACATCTTTGTAGACAAGAGCGGACCTTCTAAGATCCGTGCTTCTTATGACCGTGCTCGCGAGGTGCTTAAAGAGGGTATGTCGCTGGTGGTATTCCCAGAGGGTGCCCGTTCGTTTACGGGGCACATGGGCGTGTTCCGCCGCGGTGCTTTCATGCTTGCCGATGAACTGCAGTTGCCGGTATGTCCGCTTACCATCAATGGCAGTTTTGATGTGAAGCCTCGCATGAAGGACATCTACTGGGCTTTCTGGCATCCTCTGAAACTCACCATTCATGAGCCTATCGAGCCGATAGGCAAGGGAACTGACAATATCAAGAACCAGATGAACAAGAGCTATGAGGCGATCATGAACGGGCTTGACAAGAAATATCAGGGTTTTGTAGAGAATCCTGACCAATAATTTCGGGTTTTTGCTTGTTATTTCAAAAATAAGTTGTAATTTTGCATCTGTATTACATTATATAGAATCAGAATCATTAAAATTATAAGAAGTTATGAGTGATAGCATAGTAATCATTCCTACATATAATGAGAAGGAAAACATCGAGAAAATCATCCGTGCTGTCTTCGGTCTCGAAAAGCAGTTTGATATCCTCGTTATCGATGACGGAAGTCCTGACGGTACTGCTGCCATTGTTAAGGGCTTGATGGCTAATGAGTTTGCCGGTCGTCTGCATATTCTGGAGCGTTCGGGTAAACTCGGTTTGGGTACAGCCTATATCATGGGCTTCAAATGGTCATTGAAGCAGGGCTATGACTTCATCTTCGAGATGGATGCCGACTTCAGTCATGATCCTAATGATTTGCCTCGTCTCTATGCGGCAACTCACGATGAGGGGTATGATGTGGCTGTAGGCTCAAGATATATTTCGGGTGTGAACGTGGTCAACTGGCCTATCGGACGCGTATTGATGAGCTATTTCGCTTCTAAATACGTACGTATCGTAACCGGATTTAAGGTGAATGATACCACAGCTGGATTCGTCTGCTACCGACGTAAGGTATTGGAAACCATAGATTTGGATGCTATCCGCTTCAAGGGCTATGCTTTCCAGATAGAGATGAAATATACGGCTCATCGAATAGGTTTCAAGATCAAGGAGGTGCCTGTCATCTTTGTTAACCGTCGTGAAGGTGTGAGCAAGATGAGTGGTGGCATCTTTGGTGAGGCTTTCTTTGGCGTGATGCGACTGCGCCTGGATGGCTGGTTCAAGAAATATCCGAAGAAGGATTAATACTCAGTAATCAGTAATCACTAATCAGTACTTGGATGGAAATCCAAAAGATAGAAAAAACATACGGGCGTTCGCCACAGGCGGATGCCCTCTTTGATTTGATGGGGAAGAAGTCGGTTCATTCCATTTTTCTCCAGGGTTTGCTGTGCTCTTCGGCTCCGATGTTCTTTGCTTCTCTGCAGGGGAAGATGAGGCGTTCGGTACTCTTCGTACTGGATGATGCCGATGAAGCAGGCTATTTTTATCACGATCTCACTCAGATGATGGGGCAGGAGAAGGTCTTCTTCTTTCCTTCCAGCTATCGGCGTGCCGTGAAATACGGACAGCGTGATGCAGCGAACGAAATCCTACGTACAGAGGTGCTGGCGCGCCTCTCTTCGGGAGGACATTTTCTGGTAGTCACTTATCCCGATGCACTGGCAGAACTCGTTGTGGCTAAGCAGAATCTGGATGAACGGATTCTGAAACTGACTGTAGGCCAGCAGATTGCTCAGACCGATGTGGTTCATACCCTGCGCGATTTCGAACTCAAAGAAACCGATTATGTTTATGAACCGGGCCAGTTTGCCGTGCGTGGAAGCATCCTCGATGTCTATTCCTACAGCTGCGAATATCCGTTCCGTATCGACTTCTTCGGCGATGAGATTGACACCATCCGTACCTTTGATGTTGAGACCCAGCTCTCGCAAGCGAAGCGCACAGAGATAGAAATCGTGCCCGAACTCGCCCATATCGAGAGCAACAAGCAGTGTTTCCTCAATTTCCTCTCCGAAAGTACGCCAGTCGTTGCGAAAGACCTTTCTTTCGTTTGCGACCGCATCGGTCAGATCTATACCGAAGGCTTCTCATCGCAGAGCCTTACCGAGCAGCTGGAGGGAGCTACTGAGGTAGAGGCTGAGCGCATCAGACATGACATGAAGACCGAGCTCAACCTCGTTTCTCCGCTCGATTTCAAGAAGGCAGTAGCGGCTCATCTCCGTATCGAATTCGGCAAGGTCGCTCCGTCAGAGAGTTCGGCTGTGATACCTTTCAATATCGCTCCACAGCCTCTTTTCCATAAGAATTTCAATTTGCTTTGTCAAACTCTGGAGGATTTCCTGCTCCAGGGTTACACCTTATATATATTGGCAGATAGCCAGAAGCAGCAACAGCGCCTGAAGGATATCTTTGAAAGCGAAGAGCTGAAGCGCTACGCCATCCGTTTTACACCGGTAGACAAGACGCTTCATGAAGGCTTTACTGACCATGACAAGAAGTGCTGTTTCTTTACCGATCATCAGATTTTTGACCGTTTTCATAAATATAACCTGCGCTCAGATAAAGCGAGAGCCGGCAAGATGGCACTCACCATGAAGGAACTGCAGGAGATGGAAGTGGGAGATTTTATCGTGCATGTAGACTTCGGTATCGGCAAGTTCGGCGGTCTGGTTAGGGTTCCTGCGGGCAACAGCTATCAGGAAATGATCCGCATCGTCTATACGAACAATGACAAGGTGGATGTTTCTATCCACTCGCTTTATAAAATCAGTAAATATCGCCGCAGCGATACCGGTACTCCGCCTCGCCTGTCTACACTGGGTACAGGTGCCTGGGATAAACTCAAGGACAAAGCTAAGAAGCGAATCAAGGACATTGCGCGCGACCTGATCAAACTCTATGCCCAGCGCCGACGGGAGAAAGGATTCGCCTTCAGTGCCGACAATTATCTGCAGCATACGCTGGAGGCTTCCTTCCTGTATGAAGATACGCCAGACCAGAATAAGGCTACTCAGGAGGTGAAGAAGGATATGGAGAGCGGCAGACCGATGGACCGTCTGGTTTGTGGCGATGTGGGCTTCGGCAAGACTGAGGTTGCCATCCGTGCAGCCTTCAAGGCAGCGTGCGACAGCAAGCAGGTTGCAGTGCTGGTGCCTACTACCGTTCTGGCTTTCCAGCACTATCAGACTTTCAAAAAGCGTCTGGAAGGCATGCCTGTAAGGGTAGACTATCTCAGTAGAGCCCGTACAACGAAGGAAACCAGAGAGGTGCTTGACGCCCTGAAAGAGGGTAAGATTGATATCCTCATAGGTACGCATAAGCTGATATCAAAGACCGTGAAATGGCATGACCTGGGACTGCTCGTCATCGATGAAGAGCAGAAGTTCGGTGTGTCTACCAAAGAGAAACTCCGTCAGCTCAAGGTAAATGTTGATACACTCACGATGAGTGCCACTCCGATTCCGCGAACCCTCCAGTTCTCTCTGATGGGCGCCCGGGATATGAGTATCATGCGCACTCCGCCACCTAACCGTTATCCGATTCATACCGAACTGGTAACGTTTAGTAGTGAAGTTATCTGCGATGCCATCAATTTCGAGATGAGCCGAAACGGACAGGTTTATTTCGTATGCGACAGAATATCCAAGCTTCCGGAGCTCAAGATGCTCATCGAGAAGCATATCCCAGACTGTAGGGTAGCAATCGGTCACGGACAGATGAAGCCTGAGGATTTGGAGAAAATCATCATGGGCTTTATCAATTACGATTATGATGTACTGCTTTCTACCACTATTGTAGAGAACGGTATCGACATTTCCAATGCCAATACGATTATCGTGAGCGATGCTCATCACTTCGGATTGAGTGACCTGCATCAGATGCGTGGACGCGTAGGAAGAAGCAACAAGAAGGCTTTCTGCTATCTGATGGCGCCACCTAAGAGTGCACTTACTCCTGAGGCACGTCGCCGTCTGGAGGCTCTGGAGACGTTCAGCGAACTGGGTAGCGGCTTCAATCTCGCCATGCAGGACCTGGATATCCGCGGTGCGGGTAATCTGCTGGGCTCTGAGCAGAGCGGTTTTATGGAAGATCTGGGTTATGAAACCTACCAGAAGATTCTCTCTCAGGCTGTCACAGAGTTGAAGAACGAGGAGTTCTGTGATCTTTATCAGGAGAAGATGGATGAAGGTGCCCAGCTTACGGGTGATGATTTCGTTGACGATTGTGGCATAGAGAGTGATCTGGAGATGTATTTTCCTCAGACCTATGTGCCGGGTGACAGTGAGCGCATGCTCCTTTATCGTGAACTGGACCGTCTGGAGAGCGATGAGGAAGTAGAGGCTTACCGCAAGCGTATGATAGACCGTTTTGGTCCTGTGCCTCATGAAGCAGACGAACTGATGCATGTGGTAGGTCTGCGTAGGGTAGGCAAGAAGCTAGGTTGCGAGAAGATTATTCTCAAGCAGGGCTATATGCAGATGCAGTTTGTGAGCAATGTAAACAGTCCGTTCTACAGAAGTCAGATGTTTAACCGCATACTCGCTTACGTTACCAGTCATATTCAAGATTGTGTTCTGAAGGAAAAATTCAACAAGCGAATGCTTCGCATCAATGATGTGAAGACTGTAGGACAGGCTGTAAATCTGTTGAATCAGATATCGCAGATAGATTTAGGTAATGAGAAAAAATAATCTGTGTCTGCAGTCTATGGGTAAAATCCTGTATCAATTGTGGAAGTAGACAATAAAACAGACTGTTGATTTATACTGAAAGGTTAGAAATCTGACAACGTTACATGATGATATGTCAACTTTACATGATAATATGTTTCAGTTTAGTGTATAAAAAAAAACATTGGAATCTCAATATCCCTATTGAACTCCAATGTTTTATTTTTTTGTATAAGTAAAAGATGATGATAAGCGTTTCACAACGCATTTTGAATTTTTCTGTTGCAAAGATACTATTTTTTATTATAATATAGGGGGTAATATTTGGTATTTTATGGGGTAATATTTGATTAAATTTATAGAAATGACACTGAAAACACACTTATATAACAAATAATACCTGTAGAATGAACTATTTTATTGGATAAAAATAAAAAAATAGTGGAAAAACACATAAAAAAGTTCTTTATTTCATTTTTTATTTGTACCTTTGTTCTGGCATACAACAATTTTAAACATATATATAAATATGAGACAGAAAAAGTACATCTTAAGCGAGCAGGAACTTCCTACTCAGTGGTACAACATTCAGGCAGATATGCCTAACAAGCCATTGCCACCGTTGAACCCTCAGACACACCAGCCAATGAATGCTGATGATTTGTCACACGTATTTAATAAGGAGTGCTCAAAGCAGGAACTTGATACAGAGCACGCTTGGATTGATATTCCGGAAGATGTGCTGGAGAAGTACACCTTCTACCGTTCAACCCCTCTTGTACGTGCTTACGCCCTTGAGGAGGCACTCGGTACTCCGGCGCATATCTATTTCAAGAATGAGAGTATCAATCCGTTAGGCTCTCATAAAATCAATTCAGCCATTCCTCAGTGCTACTACTGTAAGCAGGAGGGTGATACCAATGTCACTACAGAGACTGGTGCAGGACAGTGGGGTGCAGCCCTCTCTTATGCAGCAAAACTCTACGGCCTGGAGGCAGCAGTTTATCAGGTAAAGATTACCATGCAGCAGAAACCATACCGTTCCAGCATCATGCGTACGTTTGGAGCCACTGTAGAGGGTTCTCCTTCCATGAGTACACGCGCAGGTAAGAACATTATCACACGTGATCCCCATCATCCTGGTTCGCTCGGTACTGCCATCAGTGAGGCTGTTGAGTTGGCTACAACCACACCGGGCTGTAAGTATACGCTGGGTTCTGTGCTCAATCATGTGGCACTTCACCAGACCATTATCGGTCTGGAGGCAGAGAAGCAGATGGCGATGGCAGGTGAGTATCCTGATCAGGTGATTGCTTGTTTCGGTGGTGGTAGTAACTTTGGTGGTATTGCCTTCCCATTCCTCCGTCACAACTTCACAGGCGAGCGCCATACTGAGTTTATTGCTGCAGAGCCGGAGAGCTGTCCTAAGCTGACTCGCGGTAAGTTCGAGTATGATTTCGGTGATGAGGCAGGTTACACTCCATTGCTGCCAATGTTTACTCTGGGTCATGATTTCAAGCCTGCCAACATTCACGCAGGTGGTCTCCGTTATCATGGTGCTGGTATGATTATCTCCCAACTTCTGAAGGATGGTTATCTGCATGGTGTAGATATCCCTCAGCTGGAGTCATTCAAGTCAGGTATGCTCTTCGCTCAGACCGAGGGTATCATTCCTGCTCCAGAGAGCTGTCATGCGATTGCAGCCACTATACGTGAGGCTCTGAAGGCTAAGGAAGAGGGCAAGGAGAAGGTTATCCTGTTCTGTCTCTCAGGTCATGGTCTTATCGATATGCCGTCTTACGATAGCTTTATCAATGGCGATTTGCACGATTATTCTGTGAGTGATGAAGAAATCCAGCAGTTCCTCAAGGATGTGCCAAAGGTTGACTAATTTTCAGTTAACAGTTAATAGTTTATAGCAAACAGTTGACAATTATTCTTTGAGATATATTGAAATAACAATATCACATTATAAAAGAAGCCAGGCTGCGAAAAGCAACCTGGCTTTTTATTTAGAGATTCTATTTTCTTTTATTTAGAGATTCTATTCTCTTTTATTTTAGAAATTCTATTCTCAGTTCGAGACTTCTATCTTTCATTAGAAGTTCAACCACTCTTCGATAGCCTTAGCGATGACATCGAAGCTTGTGGTAGGCTCGAAGCGGGCTACAACCTGACCCTTCTTGTTAACGAGGAACTTGGTGAAGTTCCACTTGATATCGGCACTCTCCTTGTAGTTAGGATCAGCCTCGCTCAACATCTTGTCGAGAACAGGGTAGAGAGGGTGGCTCTCGTCCCAACCGGCAAAGCCCTTACATTCTTTCAGAAATTTGAAGAGAGGGGCAGCATCGTCTCCGTTTACCTTGATCTTCTTGTAGCGCTGGAACTCTGTGCCGTATGTAAGCTTGCAGAACTGATGAATGCTTTCATCTGTACCAGGGGCTTGCTGACCAAACTGGTTGCAAGGAAAATCAAGTATTTCGAAACCTTGAGAATGATAGGTCTCATAAAGTTTCTCCAGTTCCTCATACTGAGGGGTGAAACCACACTTTGTGGCGGTGTTAACGATGAGCAGCACTTCGTTGGCATACTCCTTGAGGGAAACATCCTTTCCCTTTCTGTCTTTAACAGAAAATTCGTAAACAGTTCTCATTTTTTTTATCTTTATGTATGTGTTATCTATATTTCCGATCTCAACTTATATGATCTAGAGTGCAAAGATACTACTTTTCTCTTAGAATACTTCAAGAGTTTTTTTAAAAATTCTAAAAATCGAACAAAATCATAGATGAAGGAATAAGCGTAATATATATAATGTAGATAGATATCGGTTAGATATAGAATATAGAAGAATAAAATAGGTAGACGATATAACTACACAATACCAGTATAAAACAGCATAAAAATAAAAAATGCAGGATTTTCACAAACCCTGCATTTCTTTTTCTTTACCTCTTTTTCCTCAAAAAAACAAAGAAAAAGAGGTTTACGATTAATCTATCATTTAACTTTTCTAAGAACTTGTTGCAAAGATACTACATTTTCTTGTAACACCAAACTTTTTCTCAGTTTTTTTTCAGTAAAAAGGGAAAATTAATCAAATACCCCCCCCATTTTTATACTTTTTTGCAATATTCGGTCAAAAAACAAAGCAAAATGGCTCAATTTTATGACTATTCTGCTTTTTTCCTTGCTTGAACATTTTGCTGTGTACGATAACGAAGAAGACTGTGCCCGACAACAACTGAAGATATGTCCTGTAATATGTATTACTTTTTTGTCAATACAGATAAAAGCAGCCATCAGTAATGATGACTGCTTTCATCTGTAATGATGCGGGCTATCCCTGCGTTCTGTTTCGGTATTCAGTAGGTACGATACCCGTTTCTTTCTTGAATACCTTCGAGAAATACTTAGGGTCGGTGAAACCTACTGCAAAGGCAATGCTGCTCAGTGTATCGTCTGTCTTGCGCAACATCTCGCATGCCTTCTTGATACGTATATGGCGAACGAAGTCTACCGGCGTCATTCCGGTCGTTGCTTTCACCTTATTATATAGTACGCTTCGGCTCATACCGATTTCGTTCGAGATATCATCTATCTTGAGTTCCGGGTTGCCTGCATTTTCAACAATAAACCTGAAGGCACGCATCATGGTTCTGTCCTGCATCTGTGCCGCCATAAATGCCAGCTCGCTGTTTGGGTCAACCGCTTCGTTTTCGGCATTTGTTTCTTCCTGGTTAAGAGCAGGCTGAGGAACAACTGCAGGCAGTATTCGCAAGGCTGCTATGGCATCTTTATCGCCAGCTTCCTTCAGCTTTCTGATGATATCCACCTGAATGTTGCGGCGCTGGGTGAGGATAGCCTCTATTCGGCCGAGCAGATAAGGGGTAGAGAATGGCTTGGTGATATAGGCATCAACACCTTCATCAAAGCCTCGCTGCTGATCTTCTACGCTTGCCTTGGCTGAGAGAATCATCACAGGGATGTTGTTGAGGGTGGTATCCTGCTTGATCTCGTGAATCATCGACAAACCATCCATCACAGGCATGGTAACGTCCGTGAGGATAAAGTCTGGTATCTCCTTGCGGGCCATCACCAAACCTGCCTTTCCATTCTCTGAGAGCAGCACGTTATAGGTAGGCGAGAGGATACTGTAGAGGAACTTGCGCAGGTCGGCATTGTCTTCAACTACCAGTACAGTCTGGTCTTTGAGTTTCGTTTCTTCCTGTGCTTCTTTCTGTTCCTTGCCCATTCCTTCCAGTCGTTCAGCCTCTTCATCCTTATCTTCTTTCTGTTTATTTACTTCTTCCAGATAGTCGGATGCATTGCGGTCGTCAATCTGTCCGTTCTCTTTCTCCCTTTCTGCCAGGTCGTAATCTTCCTCGCTCAGACCGCTGTTCGTATGGAAGTCTGCCTTGTTGCCATATCTCTGAACCTTGTCCAGTATTACCAGCATCTCGTTGGCATTGTCTGCCACCATTTTCAGCAGTTCCTTGCCCTTTCGGGTGATACCCGGTTCGGTATCCAAAACGGTTTTTACCGGGGCTCCGATGAGCGTTAGAGGGGTTCTCAGACGGTTGGCTGCATCGTTGTAGAACTCGTTCTTCATCACGCTCATCTCGTGGGTTACGTTCTCGTGCTGGCGCTGGTTGTAGGTATAGAAGATTGCGCCTACGATACCGAAGAGCAGAAGCAGCATCAGAAATTTGCCCCAGATGCTCTCCCAGAAGGTAGGGCGCACTTCGATAGGCAGTTCTGCCACATACTTGCTCCATACACCGTGAGAGTTGGTGGCTCTCACCTTGAGTACGTAATCGCCATGACTGATACGGTTGAAGCCGATGGTATTGCTGCTTCCGTTTGATATCCACACGCCTGGAGCTGTAAAACCATCTATGCGATAGAGATATCTGGTCTGATACTTACGCTGATAGTCGAGCGATGCGAAGTTGATGGTCAGATTTCGCTTGTTGGCAGGAATCACCACTTTATCCTTGTGCAGGATAGGTTCCGACTCCTTCTCTCCGCTATAATGGAGGGAACAGAAGATGACTTTAGGCTGGTAGTTGCTCTTCTTCAGCGTAGCCGGATTGAAGGTAATCAGTCCCATCGGGGTACCTACCGAGATGTTGTTGCTTGCCGGATCGTGGTAAGGACGGCTTTGCGAGAACGACATGTTGAAGTCGAAGTCGTTAGGTCCGAACACATTGCACTGGCCCGTTTTCGGGTTTACGCAGTCGATACTCGATTCTCTGATTACCCAGATTCTTCCCTGGTTGTCTTCTACCATGCCCTGTACGATGCCTTCGTTAACATCGATGGCATGGAAGTATTTCATCTTCAGGTTGTCTTGCAGGAGCGATTTGCTCACAATCTCTTCCATCAAACCGCCCTGTTGCGAGATATACATCTTGCCGCTGGTGTGCTCCATGATATTGTTCATATCGTTTGCTGCCAGACTAGTTGTATCGTTCGGTATGTAGTAGGTCTTGTGGTAATTGATCTTTCTTGCGTTTGTAAAGGCATCACTGAAGGTGATGAGACCATCTGTAGTTCCTACGAGAATGGTTCCCGTAGTGGTGCAGCAGATGCGGCGTATGCGGTCGTAGTGCTGTTTCTCCCAAGGCAGTCCGTTTCGTTTACTGATGAAGCTGATACTGCCGTCTGCCGCCTCGTTAACAAGTGCCAGCCCACCTCCGTAGGTACCTATCCAGATGCGTCCGGTGCGGTCGGCTACAATGTCTTGTATCTTGTCGAACGGCAGCGATGACGGGTTGTTGGCATCATAAACAAAGTGTCTTACCTGCATTTTATCTATCAGATAGACACCATTTCCGTTGGTTCCTATCCATGCTCTTCCCTTGATATCGAAGTGGATAGACATGATGCCCTTCTCGGCGAAGTTTACTTGCTGTGGCACAATCTGTCCGCTTGGCGACAGGTATCCGATGCTTTGGTAGGATGCGTTGAGCACCTGGATTATACCATTGTAATAACCAGCCCAGATATGTCCGTCTGGCGATGCATTCACCGAGAACACTTCGTCTTCGCCCACATCCAGCTTGTTGATAATGTAAGGGTGATATTTGAAGACTACCTGTGTCAGGTCGTGAGAGCCTGTCAGCCAGAGGATTCCCTGGTCTGAGAGTACATATTTCGTAATCTTCGGTATGCGGTAGTTGCCCGATGAATTGCTTCTCAGCAGATAAGGCACCAGTTTTCCTGCCTTGCGGTCAAAATAACTGAAGGTTCCTCCTCTTGGCACTACCCAGAGGGTCTTGTGTTCATCTTGTGTGATGAAATTGCTTTCGCAGGTTGTGCGGTCCATCGGGTCGTCCTGGTCGGCAAAGAGCCACTGTGTCTGTCCGGTCTTCGGATTGACAAGGGTTACTCCTATACCGTCTGTAAATGCCCATACCATACCGAAATCATCGATATAAATCTTCTTTACCTCTGCCAGAGGCTGACTCGGGCTCTGTACGTTGATGATATTAAACTTGAAGGTGCGCGGGTTGTAGATTACTACACCCAGGTTGGTTGCCATCAGAAGCTGGTAACCTGTATTCTTCAGTCCGTTGATACGGGTTACGCCTTCTGGCATTGGTATCATGGTGAGTCGGTTCTGCAGGTCATATTTTGCCAGTTTACCGTCTTCAGTTGCCAGGAACTCATCTTCTCCCACCCCTCTGAGCCATTTGAAAGGCAGTTTGCTTGGAATTTTCGAATGATATATGTATGCGCCTTTGTCGGTAAGCACCCATTCTCTTCCGTGTATATCTTGATGGATGTACCATACATTTCCGCTTCTGAGTCCCTTTTCTCCTACTTTGATGAGTTCTATGTTCCGCTCATCAAAGGTTTTTCCTATTGATCGGATGATGTATTTTCCATCTTCTGAAGTAAACCATGTAGCTCCGTTTTTCAATGGGTATACCTGGCTCACGCGCAGGTCGATGTTGAACAGTTCGTTGAATTTCTGTCCTACGGCAAAGAACTGGCAGAAGTGGGTATCGTATACGTAGAGCTTGTGGTCGTATGTGATACACCACACGTTGTTGTTATAGGATGGTTCTATTTTCAGTATACGGTTGGTTGACAGAACGTCAATATCATCCGGGTTGTCTCTGAAAGTATGAAATTTGTAGCCGTCATAGAACGACAGTCCGTTCCAGGTACTGAACCACATGAGGTTGTCTTTGCCCTGCTTGAGGTCTGAGATGGTGTTGGCAGCGAGTCCGTCTGTGATAGAGAATTTTCTCACATCGCAGTAGGGTACAGCTGCCATCATGATGGTAGAGAGCAGTCCTAATAGGGTGATATATAATTTTCTTTTCATCATTTTTTATTCGTATACGTTTATAAATCGCAACAAAGGTAGTGAAAATAAATGAGATATCGTAGTTTTAGGTGTGTTTTTTTATGTTATTGCATTAAATTATTCCACTTTTCATGTTATAGGGGTAATATTTGGTTGATTTGCTTATGGTTCCTTCTTATGTTATGCCTAACAAAAAAAACTCCCCCGATAAATGAATATCGGAGGAGCAGTAGGGATATGTTGTTTTGAATTTGATTACTTCTGAATCATCTTCTTTCCGTTCTTGATGACTACACCCTTGTAAGCCTTGGTTACCTTCTGGCCTGCGAGGTTGTAAACAGGAGCGTTCTTTGCAGCTTCATCTGTTGTTATGTTAGTGATGCCGGTAGTTGTGCCATTCAGAGAGATGAGAATGTTGTTTTTATCAAGCTCATAAGTAGTACCATGCTTCTTAAGCTTACCATAAACAATGACTACGTCACCTACCTTGATGTCATCTACAGAAGTGAATTTCTCACCATCGAAAGAAAGACCTCCGTAAACCTGCAATTCATTTCCTGTTGTACCATCGTCAGAAATGTAGTAAGAAAGGCTGCCGTATGTATCATTTAAGCGTTCACTAGCCTGAGATACAGTACCCTTAACATATACACTTTCGCTCAAGCCTTTACCTGCATCAATCAGTTCCTTAGCCTTAGCAATGGTATAAGCGGTTTCTGCTGTGTTTGTAATGTCTACGATTTCAGGAGCATCGCCTACCTTATAGTATGCAATCTTAGAAACCTGAATCAAACCATTATTTGATCCTTTTTGGCAATCAAAGACAAACTTATAGTAATTGTTTGCAGCAGACTTAGTTGGCTTGAAGATCAAGTCTCCATCTTCAATCTTTGCAGGGATTTCTTCTGTTACATTCTTGCAATCTGCATCAGTTGCTACCTGCAACTTGATAGAATTAATCTTAGCTTTAGTAATATTGTCGATGGTCAAGACAATATTGCTGATAGGCTGATCAATGGCAGGTGAAGTGATTGAAGCAACAGATTCAAATTTATTGCTTCCGCATTTGATGTATTTCCAATTTTTATCCCACCTGTTTGAGTTGAAATTTGCAATAGTCCAGTCATCTTCTCCTATTCTAGCTTTCCATGTTTTGTTATAAGCACTGATTGTCTTGCCTTCAGTACCTTCGTCAGGGAAAGTCAATACTTTGTAAGGAGTTGTTCCTGCAAAAGTAACGCTAGCTACGAATGCCAGAACCAATGATAATGAATAGCGTAAAAATTTGTTCATAACTTAATAATTTTAAAGGTTTAACGTATAATTAATAAACTGTTGAAACTCATTTTGTGAGTGCATTCTTTGAATTTGCTTTGTGCTAAAAGCATGTTCTTTGAATAATTGCTTATTTATGATGCAAAGATACGAAAAATAGCGATACGATGTGTTAAGAAAGTGTTAAAACTTTGATACAATATTATCAAAAAGGCGGCTGTTTTTGAAAGAATAGGGATTTCCCCCTCAGTTTGTATCCTTTTCCCCTTTGATGCAGACGAGAAATCCACTACCTTTGCATCGGGTTCAAGAAAGAATGCTGTTCTTCAAGAGCTCAATAAATTAGAAGATATAAGAATATAAATAACTTAACTGATAAATTGATATGAAAAAGTTTACTACTCTTCTCACAATGGCTTTCATAGCTTTGATGAGTATCTCATTCACCTCATGTGATGATGATGATTATTGGCATGATGATTATTACTGGTATGATGACTATAATCATGGTGGCTGGGGATGGAATCAGGGCGACTGGAACAACGGTTCTAACGGCTCTCAGGATGATTACCTGCTGTCGGAGGCTCAGACTCTTACAGGCGACTGGAGAGGCTCTGTGATGCTCTCTGAACTTGCAGAGGACGGCCAGTCTCGCAATAACTACAGTTTCAATGCCGAGATGACGTTCTATCAGGCGGGTGATAAGGTTAACTCGCTCAGTGGTAATGGTGTAGAAGTGGATTATGCCGATGATGGAAGCAATGAAACCCAGACCCTGAAGTTTGCCTGGTACATCGATAAGAATGGTGATATTTATATCCGTTATAATGATTCTGGTGCTACCTATGTGATGGATGCAGGTGCTAAGCAGTATGGTTTCTATCTGGGTGATGAAAGGGGCCAGGATGTGTTCTATGGTTATATGATAGGAACAGGTAAGGCTAAGGGTGATGTGATGCAAATCGATTTAGTGCGCTACGATCCGAGTGGAGCCCGTAAGAAGACCCGTTCTGCTGCAACCGATTCTGTAGCTCCTGGCTTCGGTAAGGCTACCGGCAGGGCATTCATGCCACATGCTATCAAGAAGTTGCCGAGAAGATGATGATATAAACCAAGAAATGAGGGTGTGTCATAAGTCTGAATAATAGTTGGTGCATAACAGTTGACCACCGCATGCACAACAGGTGTTGTGCGACCGAAGATACTAACTATCTCAACAACATATCCTATCTTTTCCAACAACATATCCTATCTTTTCCAACAACAAGAAGAGGGTGAACCATAAACTTATGACACACCCTCTTCTTTTGTTTGTATATAGCCTTTTATTTAAAGCCCCAGAGTTTCTTGAGAGCTTCTGCATCTACGTTTTCCACATCCTTCTCTATTTCATCCGGGAGATTACAGAAGAAGTCGATGCCGGTTTTGTCTTCCAGCGTCTTGATGTTTACGACATATTTGCCGAGCTTATCGCCCTTTTCAAATGCCTTGTTCTCGTGAAGGAACCAGTAGCCGAAGGCACTGTAGGTATACTGGTCTTTGCTCTTATTAAACTCCTTTTTCAAAACAGCTACAAAGAAATACTTTGGTATTGGGATATAGCCTGGCTTCTTTGTTTCGCTAGAAGCACCATTCTTCTTCCAGCCAAGGAGATTACTCTCGCTGCCAACTGGGTCGATGGTACCGCCCTTCACGATAAACAGGGTATCAGAATCAATCTTTGGAGCTTTATTACGAAGATCTTCCTCCATCTTATACCAGGTGCCACGCTGGTTGAAGTTGCTGTACTGTGGTTGCATGTTGGTCATGAAGAAAGTCTGCTTCTGCTGGGTAAGGTTCAGCTTACGGTCAGCAGAAGGGCAGATATGACCATGGTTAAAGCCTTGAGTTGTAGGAGTAGGGTCTTCTGTAAAATCTGTAATTCCCCATTGTTCTTTCAGATCCGTATCCCATGGATAGTTGCGCTCGCCTTGACCAGGTTTCCATCTGTCAACGTTAGATGCCGTGTTTCCTGTGTGGAAAGTATAGCAGCTCCATCTCTGGCTCTTCATGTTATCATCCCATTCTGTAGAATAGTTCAACATACCTGTTGTATTATCCATGTGAACGATGGCATAGCTGGTACCATTATTCTTGAGCTTTGGGAACTCCAGACCACCGATAGCGTTTCTTACCACTTGTGGCATGTTGGCAGTAGCCACATTCTTGTTTGTATTGTTCTTATCGGTTGACTCACCACTGGTATTGCCACCTGTGCTTCCACCACCGGTATTACCGCCGTATTCAGGATAATAGAACTGCAGGGTATCGTCAGTGCCGCAGGCAGAGAACGTCATCGCAGCAACGAGCGCGAAGATAAAAAACTTAGTATGCTTCATAATTCTCGATAATGTTTTGAAGTTAAAGATTAAGTACTTTCTATATAATAATGTATGTAGAAATCGATTGCATGAGGATAGAATAGAGAAAAAAAGTGCATTCCTACGTATATGCAACTACGCTGGAATGCACTCAGTATCTTTGCGATAATAAATATATCCTTATAAAAAAGGTATATTATTACTTCTTCAATTTGCCGTAACGGTTCATGAAGCGGTCTACGCGACCCGCTGTATCAACGAGCTTGCTCTTACCTGTGTAGAATGGGTGAGATGTGCTAGAGATTTCAATCTTAACAACTGGATAAGTCTCGCCTTCGAACTCAACAGTGTCGTTAGTCTTGCATGTAGACTGAGAGAGAAACATATCGCCGTTAGACATATCCTTGAATACTACAGGACGATAATTCTCTGGATGAATACCTTTTTTCATTTTTCTTTTTTATTTTTATTGGGTTATTAAAATTAGACGTCATGGGGATGCTTGTTGCATCATTTCGTGTCCCTTATCGGGGCATGCCCATTATAGCCTGTTATCAATTTCAGGCTGCAAAGTTACGCTTTTTTCCTGAAACCACCAAATATTTCCTCTTCTTTTTAAGAAATATTTGAGAAAAGAGCATATTACGTAGGTTCTCAAGTTATGACAGACGATGTGTTCTGTTAGGCGTTTAAGAAAAAATCCCCATCGCCTCTGTTTGGGTAGAGGACGATGGGGATCAGTATTTTTTCTAATACATAATATCTACTAGGGGAATTACTTTGCGTATACGATTTCCATCTTGGCAATACGGAGCTGAACGCCACCGCCTGTACCATCGAAGGTATTTGTATAGGTTGCTGTATTTCCTGAGAATACTACTGTAGCAGTTTTGTTACCTACAGCATTCCACTTCTTGTTTGTATCGTATGTGCAAGTAAAGATGATCTTTGCGATAGGCTTGCTGGCCGTGAAAGTCATCTTGTTGTTTGCATAGATACGCAACTCTTTAAACTTTGCGTTGTAAGCAGGAGGGGTTGTACCGCTGTTTTTGTCAAATGCGATAACTGTGCCGTCAGACAATTTGATCTCTGTAAGAGTATCATCAGGTTTCAATGCGCTGATGTCGTCAATCTTAAGGCTTTCGCCGGCTGTTACACCGCTGTTAGCCAACGTTACGGTCAGGTCGTTGATAGTAATACCTGCGTTTGTTCCTGGGGCTGGGTCTGGCTTAACCTCACCGCCGCCTGTACCTTCACCTTCAATCTTAACGATAGAGCTGGTCTTATCAACCTCCATGATTTCGTTATTATTCTTATCAACGAACTTCATGATCTTACCCAGGATAGTAACCTTCTGACCCACCTTCAAATCTTCCTTAGAAGCGAAGTCTGCGCCGTTCAGTCCCTTACCAGAGTAAACCTGCATGTCCTTACTCTTGCCATCGTCTGAGATGTAATAGGTGATGCTCTTGTGTGTCTCATTGTAGAAAGCAACATCTGAGATGATACCTGTCAGGTAAACCTGTGTAGTAGGCGCTGTGCCAGCCTTGATGGCTGCGATAGCTTCTGCCACGTTGTATGGGTCACTGAGAGAACCCTTACCAGTTGTTGGAGTATCAGGAGATGTAGTTCCTGTGTTCTCGATAGAGATGATGGTGCTGTTCTTGTCGATTTCATTGACAATAGTGCCATCATTCTTCGTGAATGCCTTGACGATTCCTTTTACTACTACGGTCTGACCAACTTTCAAGTCATCCTTGGAAGAGAAGTTTGCACCATCCTTGCCTTTGCCAGAGTATACTTCGATAACATCTGAAGAGCCCTCGTCTGCGATGTTATATGACAAACTGCTATAGGTTGCGTTGAAGAAAGTTACGGCTGTAATCTTACCCTTTACGCATACAGCTGTAGAAGGTGCTGTACCTGTCTTGATGAGGGCGATGGCTTCTGTTACAGTATATGGATTGCTTTCAGAACCCTTTTGGTTAGGATCTGTGTTTCCTGGAGTCTCAGGCTTGGTAGGCTGTGTGTAAGGTTCTGGCACATCCTCGCAGCTGCTGAATGTGAAGGCAGCCATTGCCGCCATCAAAACTGAAAATATATACTTTTTCATATTATTGTCTTTTTAAATATTGTTACTATTTTGATAATCAGTAATTACTTGATAGAGATGAGATTGCCACCCTTGATCTCTTTGGTGCCGTTATAATCAAGCAGGGTGCCTGATACAACCACCTTCTTGCCTGGTACAAGGATACCCTTGGTTTCCTCTGTCCACTTTGCACCATCGATGTTGAAGCAACGGAATACCTCGAGAGTCTTGCCTTCTGTATCCTTACCGTCGTCAGAGATAACGAATGTAGCGTTACCATACGTGCCAGTATTTACATCTTTCACCTTTACGATGATACCGGTAGCATAAACCTTAGCATCGCCTGCTGTACCGGCATTGATCTTCTCCAGTGCCTGAGCCACGGTATAAGGCTTCTCCAATGTACCGCCTGTTTCTGATGCCTTCAGATCATCCGTGTTGCGAAATACAATCTGCCAGGTGTTGCCGAATCGGGTGAAGATACCGGTGATATCGAATACGCCCTGTGGAACCACCTCGTTGGCAAACTTAGAATAACCCGAGTTGCGCACTACCAGGTTGTTTTTGTTGATTCTCTTGCCCGTTTCGGCATCAATCAGTTCCAGACTCGTATTGGTATCATCTGGCGCCCATACGTTTGTACCGTTGGCAGAAGCAAACTTCACTTTCTTTAGGGTCATCAACTTGCACACGTTAGCCTCCATATAGGCTGCATCAGTAAGCTTTGTCAGGTCAAACTCCTCTGGCACTACCGTGCTTGCATCCGCCTCGCCAGGGTTCAGAATCTTGAAGTGCTCGTTCCAGATGGCACGCTCTATCTTTCCTATACCCAGACTTCCATCTGAGAGCTTGGTATTCACACCGCCAATCTGAGGCAACTTCTTGTAACTTCCGATATAGAGACCCTTCAGGTTTACGAGAATCTCCTGACCAACAGGAAGATAACCTGAGAGGCCACTTCCGTTGATGGCAATGATGATTGCGCCGGATGCATCCTGTACGCTCACCTGGTTGTAGATATTGCCACTGACATCATTGCCCGTCACTACCGCCTTGATCATCATGTCCTTCTCAATCAGCTTGTAGCCATTGTCGCTGTTGATAATCGTAGCAAACTGGGTCTTCAAATCTGCTATGCTGATCACATTCTTCTCCCTCAGGCTGTTGTTGCCCCATGGAGATGCAGGCACCTTCTCGGTCAGGTCTGGGTCAGCATAACCGTCGCCCATACACGACCCCAGAGTCAGTGCCAGGAATGCCAATGCTATGAATTTTATCTTTTTCATTGTTCTTTCTTTTTATTGTTATAGAGAAACGGGATTGCTCCCTGTTCTTTATGTTAAAGAGAAACTGCTCTTTAGAATCTGTAAGATACCTGGAACATGCCGTTGGTACCCCAGGTGTAATACTTCTTAGGATTCTTGGAGAACTGGTAGAGGCGTGGATTCTTCACGTTGCCATTAGCATCCACTGTATAGCTTGAACGTGAGTTCTGCTCATATCCGCCTGTTACGATGGTCTGGTTGTTCAGCAGGTTGGTAATCATGAGGTTGAAGTTGAGGGAACCCTTCTTCAGTCTCACGCTCTTGCCTATGCTCAGGTCAACCATCCATCCTCCGTGACCCTTCTCCTGGGCTACAGCATCCTCAGTCCAGCTCATACCGTCGAGTGTAGTAGGAGCAAAGATTTCAGGGAATGCCTTGTGGGCAGCCTGGCGGTTGGTCAGCACCTTCTCATATCTGTAGCTTGGAGAATAAGAGAGGTAGATGCGGTCGTAATAGTTGGCATTGAGGTTGACGAACCATCCGTTTACATGGGCATCGAGACCGATGCTTCCCACTGTGAGCGGTGTGCCACTCTCGCGCATATTCATCACGTAAGCCTTGTCCTGGTAAACCTCAGCACTCTTTGAGAGCATGTATACGGCGTTTACATTGTTGATGTTCTTCGCCTCGCTCATAGCGCCCAGGGTCTTCAGGTCGAGCCATGATGTGAGCTTGATCTTAGCGCCCACCTCTACACCATAGTATTCCTTCTTCAGTCCGGTCATGCTCACGTAGGTGAATGAGTTCTCATCATCGTTGTAGAAGTTCTGCCATTCCGTAACGTTCTCCAGTCGGCTGTAGTATCCGCTCACGTTGGCACTCAGCCATGCGTTGCGATACTGGTAACTGAATTCAGAGCTGAAGATGCGCTCGTTCTTGAGGTTAGTCACGAAATCGTTGCTGATTTCAGGCGAGATGAAGGCTGTGTTTGCCATCGGTGCACGCAGCTCGTATCCGGCTCCTATGCTGAAGGCATGACCTCTGCCCATATCCACGTTCAGACTTCCCTTTACGCCACCGTCCAGGAAGTTGGCTGTGCCGCTCTTGCCCTGGCTGTTGTTCGGTGCCATACCGTTGCGCATGTAGCCTCGGCGGTTCATTCCGGTATATCCGATACGTCCGCTCAGCATCGCCTTCATGTTGTAGAATTCGGCTGTATAGGTGCTCCATGCGTTTGCTTTGTTCACGTCGATGCGATAGTCGTAACCGAACTTGTCGCCCTCGTAAACCAGCTTGCCTGTGTTGTTAGGACCGGCTGTGTTCTGATCGTACTCCACACGTGGGTCGGTCTTAGGATAATCTCCCAGGGCATATGTGTTGATGTTGTGGAAGATGGCACCGCCCAGCATGTCTTCCAGTGTCTGATAGTGCTGGTTGGTACTCTTTCCGAGCATGATACCCGTAGCCAGGTTCGATTTCTTGGTCAGCTTGGTGTTCAGAACGGATGACAGGCTCAGGGTCAGGTTGTCGTTGTGCTTAGCCTGAACATAGTATAGCAGATCCTGTCCGTTCTTGGCTGCCTGCTGGTTGGCATAGTACAGGCGGTTCCAGTTAATCTGTCGGTTCTGTTTGCTTGCCTGCCAGTAGTTTACGGCGTTGTTCCAGTTTTCCCAGGTATACATGTTGTTGCCGTTCTTGTAGTCGCCCCATACATAGTAGTTGGCTGATGGCATGTTCTTCCAGTAGTCTGGCTGTGGATTCTCTGCGTTGTTGTAGTTGAGCTTGGTGCTCTTGTACATAGAGTATTTTCCGAACACCGATGTGGTGAGCTTCATCTGGTCGTTGATTTCCCAGTCCCATGTAGCGATAGCCGAAGGGGCAAAGTCGTTCACTACGCGTGAGTTTCTCTTGTGTCCGTTCTGGTATCCCCAGTATGGGTTATACTGGTAGTCGTTTGCCAGCCAGTAAGCCTCGTCGGTAGATGCTCCCTGGGTACTTCTTTCTGTCGGGTTACCCCATGTGGAGAAGCTCAGCGAGTGGCCGTTCATCCACTTCTTCTGTACACCGAAGAAATAGGAGAGGGCGTTGTAGAAGGTTCCCTCTACGTATCCCTGGTTAGCCCAACGGTAGGTGAGACCGGCTGTTATTGCCCATCCCTTCTCGTTGAAGCCGCTGGAGTAGGAGTAGAGTCCGCGCAGGGTATAGTTGCGGTTGGCAACACCTACGCTGGCATACTGTCCTTCCTGCATGCTTCCGGCACGGAAATCATAGTTGTTGGAGCCTGCCATGCCCGTCATCGAATAGCCGTTGGCTTCGAAAGGCAGGGCAAAATCTACGTTTCTGGAGAATCGGTTCAAACCGCCGATGTTGGAGAAACGGAACTGTCCGGTCTCCATATCGTTCATGGAAGCACCGTTGATATAGACATCGTTGTACTTCTGGTTGAAGGCACGATAGCGGAAACGTGCTGGCGAGAACAGGTAACCTGCCTGGCTCGCGTATACGTTGCTGGTAGAATTGAGGATGGTGACATTGGATGACATGTCATCGTCCTCGCCCAACTGTGCCTCGGAGAAGGTGAAAGCATTCTCGTCAAGTCCCTGTGCTATGTTCTGGTCAGTCTTTTCGTTCTGAGCCATAGCCAATGAACATGAGAAGAGTGCTAACATTGCTAAGTTTACTTTCTTCTGCATAGTTTATATGTATTAAGTATTAATAAACCGGCAACAGTAGTCTCTTTGAGCAGTGATGATATATGTCCCGCTAGGTCTTGTTTGGGCGATAAGGGGACTTACCGTGTCCCTGGTCTTGTGTCTTCTGTTCCGATTCAATGTGTTTAATGTTGCAAAGTAACAAAAAATTTTTTGAAAAATGAATTTATTTATGTTAAAAATGTATGAAAACTGAAAAAATATTCGTTTTTATGGAGATATTTCCGGTTTTTTAGGTATCTTTGCTGCCTGTTACCTCACCGCGTTAAGGTGAACATATATAATTAGGTATACATTAATATTTAATATTAGTATGAGAAAACATTTGCTCTTGCTGGCTGCCCTCCTCATGATTGGGGTGGGCGCTACGGCACAGAAAAAGAAGTCGCAGACTTCCGGTAACAAGCAGTATCAGGTGTATGCTGTGGGTTTCTATAACCAGGAGAACCTCTTCGATACCTGCCATGATGCCGGTAAGAATGATTATGAGTATCTCCCTGCTAAGGGATGGAATGGTATGAAATATACCAATAAACTCAAGAATATGTCGCGTGCACTTGCCGACATGGGTACCGATGTGCTGCCTAACGTGGGTTGTGCCTTCATCGGTCTGTCTGAGGTTGAGAATGCCAACGTGCTGAAAGATCTCACCGCGCAGCCGCCTCTCAAGGCAAGAAACATGCAGTTCTGCCATATCGAGGGTCCCGATAAGCGAGGCATCGATTGTGCGCTGCTCTATAATCCGGCACTCTTCACGGTGAAGAACACCCGATTGGTGCCTTACGTACAGGAACTCGCCAAGGATTCTGCCTACAAAACCCGTGGTTTCCTCACTGTTCGCGGTGAAATGGCAGGCGAGGATGTGGCTGTCATCGTATGCCATTTCTTGTTCCGGAAACCATGATAATAATATCTACAATCGTGGTTGGGGAGAGTGCTATAATGGTGTGAAAGAAGTGGAAAAGGTTGTGAAAGACAGTCTGCTCCGTCTGAACCCGGCTATGAAGGTGTTTGTGATGGGTGATATGAACGATGATCCTACTGACGCCAGCATGCACAAGGTGCTGAAGGCGAAGGCTGAAATCAGCGAGGTGGGTGCCGATGATATGTACAATCCATGGTACAACATCCTGGTCAAGGAGGGCAAGGGAACCCTGTTCTACAGCGGTTCATGGAATCTCTTCGACCAGATTGTCATCACGCCTAATCTCCTGAACAAGGATAGTAAGAACAAGGACTATAGTTCTCTGAAGTTCTGGAAGAACCACATCTTCCGCCGCGATTACCTCATCCAGCAGGAAGGTCAGTACAAGGGTGCTCCTTTGCGTACCAAGGCAGGCGGCAGATGGCTTAACGGCTACAGCGATCACCTGCCGGTAGTGATGTACCTTGTGAAGGAAAAGAAGTAGAAAATGGTAGAGAATCATCCTTTTGAGCCGTGGCTGCCCGAAAATGCGCGGCTGCTGATGCTCGGCACGTTTCCGCCTGCAGAGAAGCGGTGGTGCATGCCCTGGTATTATCCCAACTTCCAAAATGATATGTGGAGGATATTCGGGATTATCTACTTCCAGGATAAGTTCCATTTCGTGGATGTAGAGAAGAAAACCTACCGCCTCGATGCTATTAAGGAATTTCTCAGGGAGAAGGGCGTCGCCATCTATGATACCGCACAGCAGGTGATACGCACCAAAAATACGGCATCCGACAAGGACCTGCAGATTGTGCAGCCCGCCGATCTCGACGGCATGCTCCGCCAGCTGCCCCATTGCAGGGCGGTACTCACAGCCGGCCAGCTTGCCACGAAGGTATTTTCAGAACACTTCGGCATCAAGGAAAAGCCTGAAATGGGAGGTTATGCAGAATTCCAGTTCGAGGGCCGCAGACTCCGTCTGTACCGCATGCCCTCCAGTTCCCGTGCCTATCCTATGGCAGTGGAGAAGAAGGCTGAATTCTACCGCAAGATGTTTGATGAAATCTTATAGAAGAATAATAGAATATGAAAGATAAAGTGACCGTTATTGGCATTGCGGGAGGCACAGGCTCCGGCAAGACTACTGTGGTGAAGAAACTCGTAGAAGTGCTGCCGCCTCATTATGTGGCTGTGGTGCCCCTTGATTCATATTATAACGATACCTCGCAGATGACCGAGGAAGAACGTCATCAGATTAACTTCGACCACCCGTCGGCATTCGATTGGAAGCTTTTGCACCAGCAGCTCGCTGATCTGCGTGCTGGCAAGGCGATAGAGCAACCCACCTATAGTTATATCAAATGCAACCGTGAACCGGAAACGGTTCACGTTGACCCCAAGCCGGTTGTGATCATCGAAGGCATCATGACGCTGGTGGACAAGAAGTTGAGAGACCTGATGGACCTGAAGGTGTTCGTGGATACCGATGCAGATGAGCGCCTGATACGCAACATTCAGCGTGATACCATCGACAGGGGTCGCACCGTATCGATGGTGGTAGACCGATACCTCAAGGTCCTGAAGCCGATGCACGAGCAGTTTATCGAACCCACTAAGCGCTATGCTGACATCATCATTCCGCAGGGTGGCGAAAACCTCAAGGGCATCGGTATCCTCTGCAAGTATGTAGAGGGACTGATAGAGAAATAAAAATATTTTTGCTCAAGCATTGCATTTCTATTGCAAAATAAAGATTTTTAGGAATAGAATAGGGCGGGCTTCTTCGCAAGAAGAGGTCCGTCCGAGTGTTTTATGGGGCCGTTGTTTCTTAGCACTAAAAAACGTGCACACCATAAAGAATGGCATGCACGTTCCGATTACATATCTAATAAAAAATTATTCCTCTTCCTCCTTCTCAAAAGCCTCTACGAAAGGCTGGTGGAAACCCTGGAAGATGCGGAGATACTCGGCTCGCACCTCATCACTCTCCTCAAAAAGATTCAACTCGCCACGCTTGTGAGCCTTCAGCATACTGCTGTAACGGCGAATCTTACGCTTGTAGTTCCTTGCCATCAACGCATCTGCCTGAACAGGATTCTGACTGACATACGAAAAGGCACAAAGCTGCTTCATGAACATGTCGAACACCGGATTGTCATGACTCCAGTCGTCCTCACTCAGCCAGAACCACTGGAAATGATACTTCTGCTCCAGTGCCATCAGATGCTGCCCCAGCTCGTCAATCTCCATGCCCTTCTGCATCTGCTCCTCAGCAAAAGCTACCAGAGATGCCGCATCTACATTCAACTCAACCTCGTGAGACAGCGTGGTGCCCTCAATCTGAATGCGCCAACGGTGATTCCTGTTCTTGATGAGCGCAGAATTCGTGTTCATCAGCAACTCAGAAAGCTTGCCCTCGGTAGGAATCTGATCTACTACCGAAAGACGGTCGCGCTGGTTGCGAACCACCAGCTGATGGTCCTCATGGCGCAATACACACATGTAAACCAGCCTGTTGCTGTCGAGCTGAAGGGTGAAACGGTCGTTGTTGTCATCGCCCACAAATTCGTAGGTGTAGTCATCCACCTTATCCTGCGGAATGCTCAGCTCACCATGCACCTTGTTGCCCTCGGCATCGTAGAGCGAGAAACCGATGTAAGGAATCTGAAGGCGGAGGACAACCGGATTGCCGCCGTCCTCAGGTTTCAGGGTAACAGCCAGTCCGTCATCGCCGAAATCATCCTTGCGGCATACGAATCCGTCATCCGTCTTCTCAGCCTTCTCCACCTTCACCTCGCCGTGGCGCCACCAGAAATCGAAGGTGATGGTCTGGTCGTCCTCAGCGGCTACACGGATGAAATCCTCGATGTCCTGACCCAGGTAAATCACCTTGGCAGGCTCAATCTCCTCATCGTCATCGCCCAGCGCTCGCACCCACATCTCGCCCGGAACAGGATCATCTTCCCATTCGGCATCAGCAGGGGCTGCAGTAGATTTGAAAACGAGGAAAACCATTCTTTCTTCTTCCCTCGTGCCATCTTCGCGGCACGTGAAGCACTTCGCCTCCTTAGGGATGAAGAATGGGGTTAACAGGTACGGGTTTTTGCATAATGCGGTATACTCTACCTCGGTCCATGCCGGGAGAGCGTGTGTATTTGTCTTGTCTGTCATATTCTCTTGTTGCATATAATTCTTGAGTTGGTCCTATTTCTTTTCATCATCCGGCGTGTGTGGCAGGACGAGGGGGATATTGATCCCAAAAAACGGTTGCAAAGGTAATGCAAAATCGAGACACTACAAAATATATCACCTATTTTTTAAATTATTTTACGATTCAATATTTGGTGCTTCCAAAAAATAGTTGTAGTTTTGCATTTTAAATAATGAATAGAAAGATGAAAGTCAAGACAATACTCACACTGGCGCTAGCCGCCACAACCCTCGCAGCATGTCACAGGGGAAAGAAACCACCACGTATGGACAATTCGAAACTCGCCATCAGCCTCTCGAAACCGGCTAAGGGCGACAGGGCTATCTACGGACTTGCCTGCCTGGGCTGCTCGGATACCGCGCTGGTGCTGCTGCCCAACGGAGGCGGCGACCCCGTAAGATACAACATTCTGGATGCCACTCGCAACCATCAGGTGTTTGGAGATGTAGAGGTGGGCGACTGGGTTTGCGTGATGCCATGCGAGGAGAAGGATGAGAAGAACCGTGCCGACATGGTGATAGACCTGGACCAGCTGAAGGCCACCTGGACCTATCCGGTGATGCCGAAGCTGCGCGATGTATCGCATCTGAGCAAGCGCCAGCAGGCGAGAATCCTTGCCAATATGCCCGACAGCATCGTAGAAACCTATATGGTGCCGCGCCAGTATGGATTCACCCTGAAGCGCATGAGCGAGGCGATGGCCGTGGGCAGGGTGATGATAAACAAAGATGTGGACGATGACAGCCCGGTAGAATATCCTGATGTGCCTCAGTATACGGAATGGCATGCCTATAACGGCAAACTGATTCTGGTGCAGGGCCGCCGCGAGTTGGAGGGCGTGGTGATCAACGGAAAGACGAAGCGCGATACCTTCACCTTTGTATATATGAAGGGCGACAGTCTGGCTCTCTCTGATCGTGAGGGCCGCATCCAGGGTTTCCACCGCTCGCTCAATGCGATGAAGGCCAACGCCAAGGCCCATGCTGCAGCCGAGAAGCTGAACAGCAAGATGAAGAAGGAAATATTGAAGTAAATTACATAATAAATATAAAAAAAGAGGCGAATAGGACGATTTCTCAATTTTTTTGTCTAATTTTGCACCTTGGAATTAAATTCATACATCGAATATAAAGAAAAAGAACAAGAATAATGAAGAAGAAAATTCAGTTCAGTCTCGTTTATCGAGACATGTGGCAGAGCTCTGGTAAGTTCCAGCCACGCAAGGATCAGTTGGCTAAAATTGCCCCAGTTATCATCGAAATGGGATGCTTTAGCCGTGTAGAGACTAACGGCGGTGCCTTCGAACAGGTTAACCTCCTGGCAGGTGAAAACCCTAACGATGCCGTACGCGCATTCTGCAAACCTTTCAACGAGGTGGGTATCAAGACTCACATGCTCGACCGCGGATTGAACGCTCTTCGTATGTATCCTGTGCCTGACGACGTGCGCGCCCTTATGTATAAGGTAAAGGCTAAGCAGGGTACCAACATCACACGTATCTTCGACGGACTGAACGATGTGCGCAACATCATTCCTTCTATCAAGTGGGCAAAGGAGGGTGGCATGACTCCACAGTGTGCACTCTGTATCACCAACTCTCCTGTTCATACCCTGGAATATTACATGAACATCGCCGACCAGCTCATCGCTGCCGGTGCAGAGGAAATCTGTTTGAAGGATATGGCAGGTATCGGCCAGCCAGCATTCCTCGGCAAACTCACCAAGATGATTAAGGACAAGTATCCACAGATCATCATCCAGTATCACGGCCACTCTGGTCCTGGTCTCTCTATGGCTTCTATCCTCGAGGTCTGCAACAATGGTGCCGACATCATCGATACAGCCATCGAGCCATTGTCATGGGGTAAGGTTCACCCAGACGTAATCTCAGTTATCAGCATGCTGAAGAACGAGGGCTTCGAGGTGCCTGAAATCAACATGAGCGCTTATATGAAGGCTCGTGCTATGACTCAGGAGTTCATCGACGAGTGGCTCGGCTACTTCATCAACCCAGGTAACAAGATTATGTCTTCATTGTTGCTCGGTTGCGGTCTCCCTGGCGGTATGATGGGTTCTATGATGGCAGACCTCGGCGGTATGCGTCAGACCATCAACAACATCCGCAAGAAGAAGGGTGAGGAAGAGTTGTCTATGGACGACCTGCTCATCAAGCTCTTCGACGAGGTAGAGTATGTATGGCCACGCGTAGGTTATCCTCCATTGGTAACCCCATTCAGCCAGTATGTAAAGAACATCTCACTGATGAACCTCCTCACCATGGAGCAGGGCAAGGGTCGCTTCGTAATGATGGACGACTCTATGTGGGGTATGATTCTCGGTAAGAGCGGTAAGATTCCTGGAACTATCGACCCAGAACTCGTAGAGCTCGCCAAGAAGCAGGGCCGCGAGTTTACAGATGTTGATGCACACACATTGCTCACCAACGCCCTCGATGACTTCAAGAAGGAGATGGACGAGAACGGTTGGGATTACGGTCAGGACGACGAGGAACTCTTCGAGCTCGCTATGCACCCAGAGCAGTATCGCAACTACAAGAGCGGACAGGCAAAGAAGAACTTCCTGGCCGACCTTCAGAAGGCAAAGGATGCCAAGCTCGGTACAACCCTTACTCCTGCACAGCTTGCAGAGTTCAAGCACGCCAAGGCAGATGCCATCGTGGCACCAGTAGCCGGCCAGCTCTTCTGGGAATTCCAGGGCGAGGGCGAGTGCCAGCCAGCTGTAGAGCCATACATCGGCAAGGAATATAAAGAAGGTGATGCCTTCTGCTATATCCAGGCTCCTTGGGGCGAGTTTGAAACCATCCCAGCTGCATTGGGCGGCAAGCTCGTAGAAATCAATGCCAAGCAGGGCAGCAAGGTGCGCAAGGGCGATGTTATCGCTTACATCGAGCGCAACGCTGAGTAAATATAATAGAAATGAATTATCAAGCTATTATTGATAAGTATTATCCTGAGGATAATGAGCTTCGGCATATCCTCATCACACATAGCCAATCTGTAGCGCGAAAAGCGCTACAGATTGTTTCGTATCATCCCGAATTGCAACTCGATGCCCAGTTTATCGAAGAAGCGGCTATGCTCCACGACCTCGGCATCTTCATGACCGATGCCCCAGGCATACAGTGTTTCGGCTCGCAGCCCTACATCTGCCATGGACGACTGGGAGCAGAAATCCTGCGCAAGGAAGGATATGAGCGACATGCCCGCGTATGTGAGCGCCATACCGGTGCAGGCATCACAGAGGCACAGATCATAGCACAGAACCTGCCCCTGCCACATCAGGATTTCCTGCCGGAAACCATGGAGGAGAAGGTGATTTGCTACGCTGATAAATTCTTCAGCAAAACTCACCTCGACCGGGAAAAAACAATTGAGAAAGCAGAAAAAAGTCTCATGAAGTTCGGAGAGGAAGGAATAAAACGCTTCCAGCAATGGGAACGCATGTTTGAATAGAATTCTAATTTATTGAATGAGAAAACAATCGACGATAGCTATGCTGCTGCTCGCTGCCATCTCCTGTATGATGGTGGCTAATCCGGGTATGCCCGATTCGAAAAAGAAAAAGAAGAAAACGGAGAAGACGGAAACCGTGGACAGCGTGGGTGACAGTGTGTTCGTAGACTCGCTGGGCAACGAAATAAAGCCCAAGCTGAAACAGGCTGACGACACCACGCAGATGGACTCGCTGCAGAAAGCTATATGGAAACATAATAAAGTGGTGGATGACAGTATCCGCCTCGACAGTATCGCCAGAAAGAAACAGGGTGGAGTAGACGCACCGGTTAACTATCAGGCGGACGACTCCCTCGTATACGATGCCAAGAACAAGGTGGCATATCTCTACGGAAACTCCAACGTGAAGTATACCAACATGGACCTCAGTTCCGACCGCATCTCCATGGATATGGACAAGAGCAACGTGAAGGCGATGGGTACACCCGACAGTACGGCGGAGGGAGGCATCAAGGGCAAACCTGTCTTCAAGATGGGTAGCGATACCTATGATACCGACACCATCAAATTCAACTTCAAGAGCAAGAAGGCCCTTATTAATAATGTATATACAGAACAGCAAGACGGATTCCTGACCGGTATGAAGTCGAAACGCGACTCATCGGGAGTCATCTATCTGCAGCACGGAAGGTATACCACCTGCGATGATCCGCATCCCGACTTCTACATCTCGCTCTCCCGAGCCAAGGTAAGACCGGGCAAGGATGTGGTATTCGGACCAGCCTATCTCGTGGTGTGCGATGTGCCTATGCCGCTTGCCATCCCTTACGGCTTCTTCCCGTTCACCAAGAGCTACAGCAGCGGTTTCATCATGCCAACCTACGGCGATGAAACGGCACGAGGATTCTATCTCAGAGATGGCGGATATTATTTCGCCATGAACGATAAATGGGACCTGAAGCTGCTGGGTGAAATTTATACCAAGGGATCGTGGGGACTCTCGGCAGCTAGCAACTACCGAAAGAGATACAAATACTCGGGTTCCTTCTTCTTCAGTTACCAGGATACGAAGAACGGCGACAAGGGAATGCCAGACTTTACCGAGCAGGAGAGCTTCAAACTGCAATGGAGCCACCGCCAGGACAGCAAGGCAAACCCATACAGTTCGCTTTCGGCAAGTGTGAACTTCGCCACATCGAGCTACGAGCGCAATAACCTCAACTCGCTCTACAATCCGCAGACGATGACGCAGAGTACGAGAACCTCTTCCGTAAGCTGGAGCACCAACTTCTCGAGCATCGGAATGTCGCTCAGCTCTACCGCCAACCTCTCGCAGAATATGCGCTCGTCGATAATAGCCATGACGCTGCCCGACCTGAACATCAGCATCTCGCGCTTCTATCCGTTCCGCAGAAAGAAGATGGTGGGCGACGAGAAATGGTACGAGAAGATAGCCATGAGCTATACGGGACACATCTCTAACAGCATCAATACCAAAGAGGATAAGCTGATGCACAGTTCACTCATCAAGGACTGGCGCAACGGATGGCAGCATCAGATACCGGTGAGCGCTACATTCACGCTCTTCAAATATCTCAACGTGAACCCATCGTTCAATTTCACCGACCGTATGTATACCAACAAGGTGGAGAGATCATGGGATGAAGCCAGCCAGACGGAGAAATGTGATACCATCTACGGTTTCAACAACGTGTATAACTGGAACATGAGCGTAGGTCTCTCTACCAAACTCTATGGTTTCTACATACCAAACCGCAAGCTCTTCGGAGATAAGATACAGGCTGTGCGCCACGTGTTTACGCCTACGGTGAGTTTCAGTTATGCCCCAGACTTCGGAGCTTCACGCTACGGCTACTGGGATACCTACCAGAAGACCGATGCCGACGGAAACGTATCGCTGGTGAGCTACTCGAAGTATGCTAATGCCCTTTATGGTGCGCCGGGCAAGGGTAAGAGCGGTAATATCTCGTTTACCCTGGGCAACAACATCGAGATGAAGGTGAAGAGCGATAAGGACTCTACCGGATACAAGAAACTCAGTATCATCGATGCGTTCGACATCAACATGAGTTACAATACCGCAGCCAAGGTTCGCCCTTGGAGCGATATGAACATCAACCTCAGACTGAAGTGGTGGAAGAACTATACCTTCAACATGAACGCTGTGTTTGCCACCTATGCCTACGAGCTGGACGACCAGAACAATGTTTATGTGGGTACCCATACGGAGTGGGGCAAGGGCAGGTTCGGACGATTCCAGGGTATGTCGCAGAACTTCTCGTTCACACTGAACCCGGAGAAGCTGAAGAAACTCTTTGGCGGGGGCGATGATGAGGACGACAAGAAGGACAGCCAGCGCAATGATGATGACGATGAAGGTCTGGATACCGACATCGAGAGCAACGTAGACGACAGCATGGAGAAGGGTAAGACGGCAGCCAAGAAGGGCGGCAAGGCTGAAACGGATTCAGATGGTTATATGGCGTTTAAGATGCCATGGTCGCTGACCTTCGGTTATGGTATAACGATGCGCGAGGATACGCGAAGAGAGAAGTTCAATGAGAAGACGATGCGCTATGCATACAAGTTTACCCAGACTCTGAACATGAGTGGTAACGTAAGAATCAGTGATGGCTGGAACATCAGTTTCTCATCCGGTTATGATTTTGACAACCACAAGATCAGTATGACCACCGCCAGTCTGGCTCGTGATCTTCACTGTTTTAACATGAGCTGTTCTGTGGTTCTCGCTCCATATACGAGCTACAACTTCACCTTCCGTTGTAACGCAGCCACCCTGACAGATGCGCTGAAATACGACAAGCGCAGCGGTTATTCGAACGCTGTACAATGGTACTAGATGATAGTTTATAGTTGAAAGTTTACAGTTGATAAAGCTTTTCAGCTTATAGATAAAACAAAAAAACAGGCAAAATCATTTTGCCTGTTTTTTACCCTTTTACCCTTTTACCCTTTTACCCTTTTACCCTTTTACCCTTTTACC
>ENA-OPDR01000047-OPDR01000047.1-human-gut-metagenome-genome-assembly--contig:-NODE-47-length-26233-cov-1.991138_pt1 | contig 26233 bp, 20 predicted proteins | sample MGYA00241630_ERZ501523 | MGnify/ENA primary metagenome ERZ501523 (study PRJEB25962, sample SAMEA2042389) | human gut metagenome | biome: human gut; feature: human-associated habitat; material: faeces...
TAGCTATTACCGTCACTCCACCTATAACTATTCCTATAATTTGCTTAATTGTCAATCCAAACATTTTTTCATAAGGTCTGATAGTTTGTTGCTTCGTCATCTGTACTTTTCTCATATTAACCTCCTTATGATAATAAGTCCACTAATACTTTAGGTGGTTTACGAATAATTCTACACGCAGCTAAAACGATAAGACATCTACCAAAAGAATTGCCAAATGCAGACACGATTGATGTTAAACTTGTATCTGTAATAACAGTGCTATCATTAATCCATATAGTTGCGACTGCGTATACAATAGCAATAAAGAATAGCGAACAACAAGTAGATAAAAACGCACTAATAAATTTTTTGAAATACATTCGTGTTTCTTCACCTACAAGTGTAGCAAAAAATATTGGTGACACAGTAACCAATGCTGTCATTTCAAATCCTCTTGCTATCAATTTGATAATTACAGATATAATTGAAACTATTAGTACAATACATAGTATAGAATATGGTAAAGTCAAAAATATTTGATATAAAAAATTAATCAAAGCACCAATGCCATTAAAAGAATCGTTTGCTGTTGCATCACCGATTGATGATGTGAATGTGGTAAATGCAAATGTGTTATATGTAAATTCACTCACAATTTGTTTTGTAAGGCTACTAATAATATTTATTATATAAATACAAATGGTGATTGACAAATCTATCCATATCTTTATAAGCAAAACTCTTGCAAATATTTTAAAAACACCTTTTGTTTCCATCAATTCAAACTGCAAAGCTGAACGAGAAACATTAATACCAAACAATACGCAAGCAATAAAATAAGCAAAAGATTTAACTATCGGACTTACGGTATTTGCAATGTTTTTAATGTTATCTGATGTCCAAGATACACCAAAAATCATAGCAGAAGTATCAGAACTGTTACCGATGCTTGTAATAAAAAGACCCAATTGATTCCATAGAGTAGTAAATATATTATAGTTAGTTCCGTTGAATTGTGATGTTATATCTACTGCTTGATATTGAGCAGAAGCATAGGAAGAATTAATATCACTAACTAACACATTAAGTTCACTGGTTTTAGTTGCTATATCAGCGACTAAATTTTGATATGCTTCTGTAGTTACCTCTTTACCATTGATAACCGGAACGTTCGGACCACCACCACATAACTGTTTTACATTTTCAGTCAAATTAACAAGGTCAGCATAAAGATTATTCCAGCGGTCACTATACGCTGTTGCTGTTCTCGAACCACTTTTGTCATAGATATACTCCATTTGATAAATTACATTTTTAGCATTATCTGTATCAACTACATATCTATTAAAACTCGAAGTTAATGTATTGGCATTAACATAACATCGTTCACGAACTGATGACCAACCATTCATATCAATATATTCGTGAAAATAACTTGTATTAATTTGACTTGTTACAAGTCCCCAATTATTACTTTTTGCAAAAACTGATACAGTTGATAATGATATTAGCATTATAATTGCTAATACAATGCAGATTATTTTACGGTTTGTTTTTTTATTAAGTTGTTTCAAAAAACCACCTCCATTGTGGGCTGACATAAATATACAGCCCACAATTTTTGTTTTGCGAATTATAAAAATATGTATCTTACCGCAACGCAAGCAGCACCGCAAACAGCACCTGTAATTACGGCAGTAAGACCTGAGTTAAATCCACGCTTATCCTCATTAGCCTGACCTTCAGCCATCGCCTTGAATCCAGGAATACAAGAGCAAGCAATAATAAGAATGCCTGCTGCCCAGAATATGATGTTGAGCAGGGCATCATAATTGCTTGTGTCAACACCTTCCGGAGCACCACTACCACCTCCTTCAGCAGCAAAAGCTGTAGCGTTAAGTGCAATTGTGTTAGCAGCAACAGCTACAGTCGCATATGCTTTGATAAGATTTTTCTTTACTTTCTTAACATTGATTTTCATTTTTGAAAACCCCTTTCTAAAAAATTAAGCGGACAAATTGTCCGCTTTTATAAAATAAAAAAGAGAGCATTAAAACTCTCCTTTATGACTTATTTATGTGATTTTGTGTACTAAAACTGTTGCTTGATTTTTTTAGTAACTCAAAACCTTTTTTACTAATGTCAACAGCAATAGAAACCCCGGCTGTAGCGGTTGCGGCTCCCGTCTTAGCAGCCGCATTTACCGTTGTTTTAGCAGCCTTAGTAGCTACTTCGGCATTCTTTTTTGTTGCTTGTGCTGCTTGTTTTGCTTTTTGTATTTTATCTGCTGCTTGCTGCATATTATCAGGTGCAACTTTTGTAATTTTGAGATTTGTCTTAATACCTTTTCTGTCCTGCTGGGCAAAATAGGTATTAAGTTTATCAGTCGGCTTTGCATTGCCGTTCTCATCTACGCTAATAAACTCATACTTTTTAAGCATATCAAACATTTTTTTCATAACGGGGTTATTATCAAAGGATTTGATATTGAGTGTATCTACATACCTAAATACATTTACATCATCTTTAGTTCCGGTAAATTCTACCACGGCTGTATTTTTAAAGTTTTCGTTGTACAATGTATTCTTGATGTTTTTTTCGAGCTGCTTTTTAAAATTCTCTGAATTGACCAGCTCTTTGCCTTTGTCGGTAAGAGTATAGATTACATCACTCTCGGTTTTCGACCACTCACGCTTGAGCAAGCCGTCGTTAACAGCGTTGTTGTATGTATCCATTACATTATTTAAGAGCTTTTCGTCATCCTTACACAGTTCAGATATAGCTTTTTCAGTGATTTTGTCTGTGTCAGCATAAGCAATATCAGTAAATTGCCCTGTTAGCTTAATATTGCTTGACAATTCATTTACATTATTGCTTTTCTGTTGCACGGATTGTTGTGCTGTTTTGGTTACAACATTATGATTTTTTCCGTTGTTGCCGTAAATTGATTTATTAATAATGATTGATGTTGCTTGTTGCACTATGCCTTTAACAGTTTGTGTAGCAAACATTGTCTGAGCAGTATCTTCAACACTATTCATTTACTTGTTGCATCTCCTTTATTTTTTCAACTACAGGACTTATGTCAAACATAAAATCGTCCTCATAAGGCTCATCTGAAAAATCCTGCACAGGAGGCAACTCTCCGTTGTCAACACTTTCGCAGTATTCCTCATATTCTTCTTCTGACGGTTCTTCATTCGCAGGAAGTTCGATTTGAACATTATTGCGTTCAAATTCAGCTTCAAGCTCTGCTTGCTCCTGTTCATTTTGTATTTTGACTTCTTCTTCATATGCCTTTAGCTCTTCTTTAGATTGTGTATTATGCTTATCGTACATTTTATGATATTCAATTAATCGTCGCTTCCATATCGGCATATACACAACAGAAACATCTGTACAATTATGCACAAACTCTTTGTGTTTCGAGCCACACTCGACAAAGCGTGGGTGAGAGGGAGTATCGAATTTTGGCAAATAAACAGGGTCTTCATATCCAACGAAAACTATGCAGCTTCCGCCATATTTTCGAGTCTTGCCTTTAGGCTTAATTGCCTTTTTGATTTCGTTAGGATAGAGCAGAGGTCTTTCAATATACGCTTCGGTATCTTGACCACCTCCGCCGTTTGACATACCACGATTAAAACTTCTGCTGTCGCCACGAACGGTAATTTTATCGAGTTTAGCGGAAACATAGTCAAGTGTATCCTTATCCTTTGACCCCAAGAAAGTAAAAATATCACAGTTACCGATGATAGCTTCGTATGTTTTTTCGTAGATAGCCTTAAGCTGGGAAATACCTTGCAACACAATACATATTCTTATGTTGTAGCTGCGGACTACAGAGAGAATTTCATTAAACGAAGGTACTTCACCTATGTTTGCAAATTCGTCCATTTCACAGCTTACAAGCAGAGGCAAACAGCCGTTGTACTTCGTATCGGCTATATACATAAGTCGCTCAAACAGCTGAGTATAGAAGATATTTGAAATTGCCTTGTATGTGTTTCTTGCTGCGGGTAAAACAAGGAATATTACAGTTTTTTCGACACCGACCATATCAAAGTCCATCTCATTAGTTGATGTGATTGCGTCCAAGTCGGTTGTAGCAAACAGTGTGAGTCTGTTAGATAATACTTCAAGAACCGAAGCCATTGTTTCCTGTGGAAGTCCCTGAAAGCCTGTCCAGCTTATTGTTCCAAAATCATTCGGGTACTTAACGGCGTGCTTATTCATACATCTTGCAAGCTCGCAGGACATATCAATCTGATTGTCAGCATACGCAACGCTGTTGACTAAACGAACCACTCTGCCGAACGATTTAATTTCCGTATCGTCCTTGAACAGATACAGCATAAGCATTGATAGAATTTTCTGTGCGTCACCGCTCCAAAAGTCCTCCTTTTCGCCCTCGCCTTTTGTATTTTTCATAAACAAGTCAGATAACGAAAAAACATCCTGCTCTGATTTAAGATATACAAAAGGATTGTAGGAATTGCTGTAATGTAAATCTTTAAGATTGAGGACTCTCACCTTATATCCGTTTGCTGTAAGCATTCTTGATAAATCTCTATACAGCTCACCTTTTGGGTCTGTTACTACATAGCTTCCAAGCATTTGCATAATGTGTGGCTTAATACCTCTGAAGGTCTTACCTGCACCGGAACCGCCTATCATTATTTCATTAAGATTAGCTGTTTTAGAGCCGTCAATCGGTACATAGAAATCTTTTGCAACAGGTATTGCATTTTCGGGATTTGAAAATTCTTCTATCAGTTCATCATCTGCCCATTTGGCAGAACCGTGTTCCATTCCCTTGAAATCATTTCTGTCTGCTGATAAAAACATTATCCATATTAATGCGGCAACTATAAGATAGACCCACCAAAGCGAAAGATGTATTTTTAAAATTTGCTTAATTCTCTCAATTCCAAATGGCAAAGAGAAATCAAATGAAAACATATTGCTGATAGCTGTCAGTAACTGAAAATTTTTCATATCCTGTATAGTTATATTGTTTTCATAACTATAATTAAGGACAGAATAAATACCTAATGACACCAACAGAAAAAAGATAACAAACATAATGCTTAGCATAATAATCATAGGTTTTTTGCTTTTCCTGCGATTACGCAAGATATTTTGACTTGGTCGTGACAATATGACCATCTCCTTAAACAACAAAAGAGGGAGCAATCAATACTCCCTCTTTAAAAATTTATCCTATGATTTTTGGTGCTGAAACTGTTGCCTGATTTATAACTGACATTACCTTATTGGCATCAGTAGCTTTAAATTTAATGAGATTGTCAGTTGCTGACTTTGCAAGCTGAAACTCTACACCGGCTTTTTTTAACCGCTTAATATTATCATCAGTTGCTCTTTTGTACATATACTCAGTGTTGTACTCATTGATGTATGCCTTATTAAGCAACTGATAAGAATTTTTGCTCTTTGGCACTACAATTGAGCGGTATTCACCGGTAGAAGATAAGTAAGCCGGCATACTGATTGTTAAATTACCATTGTCTGTATGCCTAAGTTTTACATTATGCACCACAAAAGAAGATACTACTAAATCCGCACGAGCAAGAAAGGTGTTTCCCTCACTATATTTAGAGCAATTTACAATTCTTACTTGCGGTGAATATTTCTTGTTGCTTGTAGCATTGTCAATATAAGTAAATTGACCTGTTTCGTACATATCAATCAGCTTATCATTAAGCGTCTGCCTGACCTTGCTGTTAAACGGATGTGCAACGTCAATGTATGTACCGTCTGTAGTTAGCTTTGCAGGCATTTTTACATACAGACCACCATATTTGCTTTCTTTGAGAGCAATGCTGTTAATAGTGATAGTATCATCAACAGTCACATTAGCAAGAGCAACCGTTCCTCTTCGTTGTTGCTGAAGAGGAGTTATTATAACTTGCGACAGCGTATTCGGTGGCTGAACGGTAAAGTTATCACTCATTATGTTCACCTCTTATGTCATTGGCATTGAATGTTTTACAGTTCTGATTAACCTTACGACTTCATCTTTGTTAGCTTCACTACATTTAACTATGTAGTGATCACCGGACTTGCGTGTATTGCTGATATATTCGTCACGCTTTGTTTGCAACAAGCGTTGATACTCTTCTTCGCTAAGTTTCAAGTAAACATCAGAAGGTTTATTGTAATTATTATCAACAAAATCGCATCTTCCGTCACCGTCAGTATCTCGGTTGCGGAGTTTTTCAATTGCTCCAACAGATTTACGAGCATTTTCAATCGGTATATCCTGATAAATTACTTTTTTGTTTGTCATATCAATTACCTCACATTTTCATTGTATTATTCTGATTATTTACAATTTTAATAATATTGTTTTTTTCTTCTGCCGGATACTTAATAATATAATTTCCATCATCAGACTTTGAAAACTCTTTGTATCCCTCGGAGGAAAGAACATCCTTTTGTTCTGCTGAAATTTTCATATATCTGTAACCGATTTCATCGGACAAATTGTCCGCACGAGAGCCAAGTTTATCACATTTCTGTGATAAACCTGTAAAACCTTTTTCAATAAGATGAAGCAAGCCTTTATCATTATCAAGGTGCTTTGGAGCTTCGGTTACATCTTTACCGGCAAGCACTGCTACCGCATTTGCGGCGGAATGCCTTACTCCGCCCAATTCCTTAGAAAGCAACTTAGTTCGTTCCGCACTTGCTTTGAATGTTTCCGAAGCTGAATGATTGAGTTTTGCACCTTCTTTTACAAGCGAATCAAATTTTGTTGCCTTCAAAGCTATTTTGAAAGCATTACTACCTTTCAGTCTGAAAGTCATAAGAAGTGATTTTAATGTGCTGCTACATTTTTTTCCATATGATTTTAAATTTGAAACTTTATTTTTGCTCTCATTAATCATTGTTTTCTGAGCATCTTTAATCTTTTCGTCTTGAAGGTTTTCAAGACTTTTATTCATAGCTTCAATTTGCTTTTCTAAAGCAATAATTTGAGTCTGAAGTTCTGCAACATATTTGCCAAACTTCTCTATGTCGTTACTGTCATTGTTCATACCCTCAGATTTAGCAATTCTGATAAGCTGACTTACAAATTCCGGTAACATTACCTCGTTTTTTACTGTTGTATTCATATTTACCGACCTTTCATTATAATTTAATAGCATTATTGTTGAGTAACTGTTGCACTTTGACTTTGTCAGCAGCAGGATATTTTACGATAAATTTTCCTCCGTCATCCGAGGGTGCAAAATCTTTGTAACCCTCAGAAAAAAGAATGTCTTTTTGCTTTTCGTTGACCTTAGCATAGTAATAATCATCTTCGTTATTATCTGCGGTATCTTCATTCTTTTTAATAGACGAATTGTCCACTTCAAGGATAGTGTTAAGCTCTTTCAGACGAGCAAGCTTCGTATTAAGCTCTTCTTCTTTGTCAAAAGTGGTATTGACAGCTTCTTTTGCTGAATCACAGTCGCTCTCAACCTTTGAAAGTTCATTTTTTGCTTTTTCAAGCTCACCGGGCAAGGATTTAAGTACATTATCAATTCTCGTCACATTGCCGAAAATATCCTGACCTAATTCAACATCATAATGAGCAGAGCCATTAAGCGTTAAAATATATTTATTACTATGGTAAGCATCAAATCTTAGGTCGAGAATAAAGCCTTTATATTCACCAATTCTGACTTTATCAGAGCCAATGCTTTTATCACAAGCAAGAAGCAGTTGTTGTCCTGCTTCTTTTTTGTCATTATAAGTAATGCCTTTAATTTTAAGTGCAAAATCGTCATTGATATGACTTTTTGCAAGCTCAATATCACTTTTGATTTTTTCAACATTATATTTTGCACTGCTGATTTTCTGCGGAAAAGTGCTTGCAATTTGGTCTTCAAGCTCATACTTTACAGATAAGAAATTAGCTTTAAGCAATTGGAGTTTTGATACCTCTATATCTAAGTCCATTTTCTCTTTTATCAATGGATTACCACTGCAAAGAGCTTTTGCTACAGCATAAGAAAGCTGTAGCTCATCAATATCTTCTGCTGAACGAACAGGTGATTTGCTCGTCATAATCTGGCTGATAAACTTTTGCTTATTTTCGACAAGCTGATATAGATAAGCATCAAAAGTGTTTTCTGTTAGATAGCTGTAGATATGTACTAAAGAATTTTTATTGCCCTGTCTTATAATTCTGCCTTCACGCTGCTGCAAATCTGACGGTCGCCAAGGGCAATCGAGGTGATGTAATGCAATAAGCTTGTCCTGACAATTAGTACCTGCTCCCATTTTACTTGTAGAGCCGATAATAACCCTTATTTTGCCACTTCTTACTTGACTGAAAATATCTTGCTTCTGCTGATTAGTCTTAGCATCGTGAATAAATGCAATTTCGTTTTCGGGAATACCCTTTGCAATCAGCTTTGCCTTCAACTCGTCATACACATTAAATTTTCCTGCGCCGTTGGGAGTAGATATGTCACAGAAAACCATCTGTGCAAGTCTATCTTCTTTTGTTTTATCCCACAGAGAAAAAATATTATCCGCACAAACATTCAATTTGCTACCCTCAAAATCAGGCAGCATAGGATTAATAAGTCGCTGGTCAAGTGCAAGTTTTCTGCCGTCATTAGTTATTTTGAGCATATTATCAACTGATGGGTCAACATCACCACTATGAACCTTGTCAGCTCGGTCACCAATTCCTGCTATAATTTCTTTTTGTTGCTCTGATGGTTTGGTAAGAACATTATGTCGTTCTACTTCAGGAACATCTAAATCTAAAACATCAGCGGTTTTAATGTCTGCAATTTCCCTAAAGGTACTCATCAGTTCAGGCAAATTAAAGAATTTAGCAAATCGTGTTTTCATTCTGTATCCATTTCCTTCCGGGGAGAGTTCGAGTGCTGTTACCGTTTCACCAAAGGTAGAAGCCCAAGCGTCAAAATTGCTCAATCCTAAATCAACAAGTTTGTTGTACTGCAAATACCTTTGCATTGTGTATAACTCTGTCATTGAATTGCTTATAGGTGTACCTGTTGCAAATACAACACCCTTGCCGTCTGTAATCTCATCAAGATAACGGCATTTCATAAAGAGGTCGCTTGACTTCTGTGCTTCAGTCTGACCTACACCTGCAACATTTCGCATTTTAGTGTAAAGGAACAAGTTTTTGTAGTAGTGTGCTTCGTCAACGAACAATCTGTCTACACCAAGCTCCTCAAAGGTAACAACATCATCTTTCCTTGATTGGTCGTTGAGCTTTTGTAGTTTGTTTTCCAAATTCTTTTTTGTTTTTTCGAGCTGCTTAATTGTAAAGTTTTCAGCGTTGTTGTCTTGTGCAAACGCAATGCTTTCAATAACATCATCAATCTGCATTTCGATAATCTGACGCTGCCTTTCAATGCTCATCGGTATCTTTTCAAATTGCGAATGACCTATGATTACTGCATCGTAATCTCCCGTTGCTATACGGCTGCAAAATTTTTTCCTGTTCGCTGTTTCAAAGTCTTTCTTTGTCGCAACCAAGATATTAGCGGCAGGATAGAGCTGCATAAATTCAATACCCATTTGCTCAGTAATATGATTTGGTACAACAAACAGCGACTTATTGCATAAACCTAAACGCTTACTCTCCATTGCGATAGCGACCATTTCAAAGGTCTTTCCAGCTCCGACGGTATGTGCGAGCAAGGTATTTCCGCCGTATATTGCGTGAGCTACTGCGTTTCTCTGATGTTCTCTTAACTGTATTTCACTGTTCATTCCATCAAAAATGAGGTGACTGCCGTCATACTCACGAGGACGAACAGAGTTAAATTTTTCGTTGTAAAGACGGCAAAGTCTTTCTCGTCTATCTCTGTCTGAAAAAATCCAACTTGCAAAGCGACTCTTTATAAGCTCCTGCTTACTCTGAGCAATGGCTGTTTCCTCCTTGTTCAGTATTCTTTTTTCCTTGCCGTCCTCAAAAACATTATCAAATATTTTTACATCTCTTAAATTGAGTGTATCTTCAAGTATTTTGTAAGCATTGATTCTCTTAGTACCATATGTGCTGACTGCATTTACAGATTTATCGAAGCTCTTATGTGATATTCTCCACTCGGAATTATATTCAGAATACGAAACATCTATCGAATCCCTTATGTATCGGGGAGTTCCTATAGTTTCATACATAAAGTCCCTTACCACATCAACAGGCAACCAAGTTGCACCTAAACGAACATCAATCTCAGTTGCAGTTAAGTCAACGGGCTGAACAGCTTTAAGTGCGGTTATATTGCTGTCATATTGCTCCGGCTTATCGTAACTATATGATAAAGCTGTTCTGAGTTTTTCTCTTACATTGCCTGACAGATACTCATCAGCAGTTTGATAAACGTCCGTTCCGGGTACATTAAATATTACCCCCTTAAGCTCATCAATAATATCATCAACAGATTTGCCGTAGAGTTGACTCATATATTCCAAGTCAATCTTTGCTTTTTCTGAAATGGATACCGCAAGTGCGTCAGATGCTGTATCGACTTTATCAACAGCCTTATGCGGTTGAATTGTTCGCTTGCTAAAAATATCCGATTTGCCCTTATAATTCTTTTCACTGTCAAATTTTTCAAGTGATGCAAGCAAATTGATTGAGTTATCTTTTTCAAAAGCCTTCATATTTGCTTTTGAATTAATATAACCATACTCATTGACGAACCTATCATAGATAACATTGAGCTTTCGCTGAGAGTTTGCAATAATCTCATCAGGCATATCCTCAAGTTGATTATTAAGAACTTCTCGAAGAGCCTCTCTTACTTTAACAAGAGCTTTTATTCTTTTTTCTGCTGTTTTATTAACTTTTTGCTTCTCCATAACGCTGTTTTGGCGATAATATATATCACCGTCAACAACTGTATAAGAGAAATTTTTAACATCAGGAGTAGCAGGAATTAAGTCTGCGTCCTCATCATCCTCCGTATCTTCAAAGAGCTTTTCGATTGCCTGTGCTTTATACTCTCCGTCAATATTAGATACAGCTTCATTCAGCAAGTCCTCAAGATTTGCATTTTCATAAGCAATGCACTCTGCTTTTGCTCCGAACGGTCCTGAAACTTCTTGCATTTCGCCGAGTATCATTTCCGGGTGTTCGACAAAGTAGCTGTTAATTGTAATACCGTTATCATCTTTGCCAAGATGTACCCAATCAGGCTCAATGTCAATCATTCTCTCACGCTTTTTCAGTATCAGAATATCGGAAGTAACCTCCGTTCCGGCGGTCTTTGAAAAAGTATCATTTGGAAGTCTGATTGCGCCGAGAAGTTCCGCTCTCTGTGCTATGTATTTTCTTACTTTAGAGGACTTTTTGTCCATTGTACCCTTAGAAGTAATAAAAGCAATTATGCCGCCCGGTCTTACCTTATCCAATGTCTTTGCAAAAAAGTAATCGTGAATAAGAAAATTATATTTATCGTACTTTTTATCAAGCACTTTAAGCTGAGCAAACGGAACATTGCCGACTGCAGCGTCAAAAAAATTATCGGGAAGATTGGTTGTTTCAAAGCCTTGCACCGCAATATTAGCCTGCGGATACAGCTTACTTGCAATTCTGCCGGATATATCATCAAGCTCTACTCCGTAGAATTTGCTGTCTGACATATTGGTCGGGCATAACCCCATAAAGTTGCCGACACCGCAGCTTGGCTCAAGGATATTGCCTGTTTTAAATCCTAAGTTATTAAATGCATTATACACTGCTCGGATAACTGCGGGAGGTGTATAGAATGATGTAAGTGTGCTTGCTAATGCAGCTTTATACTCATCATCGTTTAGTAGAGCTTTTAGTTGTGCGTTGTTTTCAGCTTTGAAGTAGCTGTCAAGACCTCCCCAACCTACATACTTTGCAAGTATTTCTTGTTCTGCTGGTGTAGCCTGTCTGTTGCTGCTTTCAATTTCCTTAAGCGTTTTTATTGCGTTAATATTATTGGCATAACGCTCACTTTTTGTGCCATCGGCAAAATTATCATCTGTGATTACATAGTTTTTACCATCAGAAGAAAAAATAACATCTTCTCGCTTTTGCTGAGCGGACAAATTGTCCGATTGCTCTTCCACTTCTTTTACAAATTCTTCCCCATAAACAGGAGTTAAGAGTGATGGTTCGTTATCTCTTTCCTGTTCAAGTATTGGCACAAGATTTTTATAGTTATCATACTGCCTTAAAAAGTCAATAACACCGCCGTCACCGTCGCCAATGTCTTGTCTTTCTGTGTATCGAGTTCCGTCGGGCATATTGATAATAAACTTTGTCTTTGCATAGCCTTGATGAACACTGTCAATTTCTCCGTCTTCATAGGCTTGATATATTGCGTCCATATCATTGCCATATGTGTCTTGCTCATACTGTCTGAGTCTGACCCATTCATCATCGGCAGACTTCATAATTCTGTCAAAATCTGCTACCGAATAAGTCTTGCCATCTTCAAACGCAGGATGTTCGCTCCAGTCGCAAGTGATTGTCGGACGGTCGGCTTTTGGTTCGATGTCAGCTTGCTGTAATTTTTCATAATCATCAGCTGACATACTTCCGTCATAAACTGCCGTATCGAAATCATCTTCGAAACCCATACTGAATTTATCGGAAAAAGGCAAATTATTTCGCTTTGCAACTTCCTGTGCTTTGTTACGCAAGCTTGCTCTTTCCGCTATATCCTCCGGCTCAACGGTCAATATTTTATAACCGATTTCAACAAGCAAGTTTTCGTTATCTTCAAGATAAGAGGACGGAAATCCGACCATTGGTATCTTTTCTCCGTTAATTGTTCGTGACATAAGCGTTAAATTAAGTGCCTCGGCTGCTTCTTGAGCATTATCACCTAACACCTCATAAAAGTCACCCACACGGAACAGTATTATCGCATCGGGATTTTCTGATTGTATCTCTGAATAAGAGTCATAATAATCCTTTTGCTTGAAATTGGTATCGCCTGACAAAGCAATATTTGTAAGCTGATTTTTTACATCATCAGTCAGACCTTCGGCGAAGTGGCTGTTACTGTTGTATTTGTCGAGTGAATCACGGAAGAATTCACTGTCAACATCGACTGCAGTTTGTCTTCCTACTGAAACAATATAGTCAAAAAATTCAGATGTGTTATCAGGGTATTTTTTTGATGCTTCAATAACTTGTTCGTAAGGTATTTCTGTAATAACAAACTGACCGCCTGAATCTGCATCAGGATTGTAATAAATGTATGTAAACGATTCTTTGTCTAAATTATTGAAAAATAAATCTTTATCAAGCGATTTTTTAACAAATAAATGTTCATTAAACTGCCTATTTTCTGTAATCTTTTTTTCAAACTCTTCTTTGCTCATATCTGTACTGAGCAAAGGATAACGGCTGTCAAACAATGATACAGCATTATCGGTTATACCGATAATCTTATACTCATCAGCTCCGATGTAACACTTTTTCTACAGAATATGCAAGTTCTAACTCCTCAGCAGGGATTTCGGCTTCTTTTTGTTTCTCTGCGGGTAGTTCTTTTGCTTTCTTATAGTCAATGTAACCTTGTTTTTCAGCTGAATTTAGGTATCCGTCGGTTTTGATGAGATAGGATATAATCTTAGCGACTTTTTCCCATTTGAGTAATATTTTATTTTCGGTGTTTTTGTTAGCTAATAACAGCCCTTTTCCATCCCAATCGACACCAATATGGTTATAAGTTGCGGCACTTGACTTACCGCCAATCCCATACTCATTTTTCAAAAATTGAGCATTATCTTTTAAAGTTTCGTCTTTCGCAAATTGCTCGTATATTCTATATTTTCCGTTTACAACGCCACTTCCCTCAGTAATAATCTTATTGATTTGCTCCTGAGAAATAGAAAAAGCAGAGGAATTATCAATTACCTCTGCTTCTGTATTGCTTTTTAAATTTTCTTCATTTAGATGTAAATCATTTCTTCGAGAACTTCCTGACGAGCTTCCTCCTGAATGCTGTTGGCTAATTGTACCCACTTGAGCCAGTCTTTCTCCTTGAGTTCCTCGGTTACTCCCAATGCTTTCCTCTTCTGCTCTATCAATGTTTCGTACCTCTCCTGAGCCTGAGTTTGAACTGTTTCGAGGTGCTGAAGAATCTCTCCCGTCATCATCATTTCTTCGAATAGCATCTCGTCGTTGTTCTTCAAGTAATCTCTCCTTGCTACTCCCCAGTTGTTCAACTCGAACTCCGGAAGTGGAAGGTCCGGATACCAAATCTCGTCCTTGCCCAGAATATAATCTATTCCATTGACTGTTTTCCTTGTTTCGCTCATAACTTTTCTCCTTTTCAATTTCTTTGTTAATGCTATATGATATAACATTTAAAATTTCTTTTGCGGTATTTAATGTTGCGCTGCCAAGAGCCAGTGTTGTTTTTGAGCTATCAAACATAGTTACATCTTGAAAATCATTTGCATTAAACAATTTTGTAATATCATATCCGCAACGAGAAACCACTACAGCCATTGCACTTTTTGCAATCATATCACCGTATATTTTTTTTGCAGTAGCTCCGAATTTAACCAAAGGTGTATTATTATAAACTTTTTGCAAATAATTGTAATTGCTGTCAAGACTTATTAAAGTAAGTTTGTTGATAGCTCCTGAAATTGCAGTTTCAAAATTGGAACATTTTAAATTAAATTTTGAGTTCAGAGCTTTAACCACATTACTTTCGTGTTTATTGTTGTATCTCCATAATGGCACAGGCTTTGAATTTTCGGTTTCAACGGTTTGCGAAATATCGAAATAGTATTTCACCCTTATTCTTTTGCCTTGTGTAAAATCCAAAGAGGGAATACCGGTTTCTTGTTTTTTTACTCTCCTGCCAAATTTACTATTCCAATCTTTAAGCTGTAACAATGCCGTTGCATTTGGAAAAGTTGTATTGACTAAAACAAGTTCTCTGAAATCAAGTTTGTAGTTATTGCAAGATGTATGCAAGAATTTGAGCCAATCTTCGGGTGTTGCTGTAATATATCTTGTTTCATTTTCAAGCATACGAAGATAATTTTTTACTTTGTTTTCATATTCTATTGACATCATTATTCTCCTAACAGTTTATTACTTTAAAGCGTAAAAGTCAAGCCTAACTTGAACTTTTTTTGATTAAGTAATAAAGTCCATCGCACTTATATAAGTTTGGTAGCATATAGAGTCCTCCTTTTCTTAAATGTCAAATTGAATTAGCTCGCAAAACTATTATTGCAAGGTTACCTTCTTTCCGGGATATAATATATTATTTATATTGTTGCTGTCGCTCTCAAGAAAAACAAGATTGTAAGTTCCGTTTTCTTTTTTAAACACAGCAAAATCAATATCTGAGTTTTTAATAAGGTCATATTGCTTTGAGCTTATAACCTTGTAACAAAGTTTTTCTCCTGTTTCTTCTGATTGTTTTTTCAATCTTCTGTTAATCTGAGCGTTGACCTGCACAAATGTTGGTGCAGTTGGCTCTGTTGATTTATTCGGATATAGTAAATTCAATATTCTGTCTTTATCATTTTCGAGAAAAACGATATTGAACTTATCTTCTGATTTTTGAAATTTTGCAAACTGAACACATTTTAAATTTAAAATTTCAATTTGCTTTTTGTTTACCATCAGATACTCAAGTTCTTTGCCTGACTTTTTAAGTCTTGCATATGTTTTTTTGTTTCTGATGGTGTCAGCTTGTGAAATAATAGAGTCAGCATTTTCAAGACCGAGAACATTTGCTATTCTTTTAAGATTGTGTTCTTTAACCGTAACCATAGCAATACCTGTTGTCATATCAACATTTGCATAACACAGTATCCCGTCATTGAATAGTTTAGCAAGCTGGAAGCTGTATAACTTAATTTGTGCCGTATTACCAAGTGTACCTGTTAATTCCTTATACGGTACATTTGATATTCTTTTTTTCATCTTTGTATAATCTGTAGTTTGTCTGACTGTATATTTTAAATTTTGCTTGATTACATTTTTGTGAACTGATTTTTTAGAATTTGTAAATATGTGCTTTATTAATTTCAGAGTAAATACAAAAGGATTTTTAAAAAAGCGTAAGTTTTCGAAATACTTATGATTTGTTACTTTAACTTTATCAGCGTAACGCTTTTCGTAACGCTCCCATTGTCTTTTAGCTTCTTGTTCCATTTCCTCTAAAACTTTTTGTGTATTTTCTTTTCTGTAGGTTTTCTTTTTCTTCTTTTCGGTTTGCAAACCTAATGCTTTATCAATATTGGCTTTGCAATATTTATTGCCAAATTGTTTTGCAAGTGTGTCGGCTCTTATCGATTTTGCTTCGCCGTTTTTGTGAAACACAATATGTGCGTTGCCGTATTTAATTTCATAATCGTTGCTTTCAAAAAAGTTTATAAACTCTTCTTTTGTTTTGCAATCTTCAAGTGCTTTATCAATATCATTGACAAGATTAAATTTCCAACTTTTGCCCTCAATGGCTTTGCGAAACGTAGCATCATCAAGTCTGCACGTTTGTTGCGGATTTTCAATTACATTTAAACCGTACTTGTAGCACAACTCATCCGAAACTCGTCTAATCATTCTGACGGTTTTCATATTGTCAAGAAATTTGTGTCCGTCGATTGGTGATACTGAATTAATAATAAAGTGATTATGTAAACACTTACCGTCAATGTGAGTAGTCATTACAACCTGCATATCAGGGAAACATTTATGAATTAACTCTCTGCCTATTTTGTTTGCAAGCTCAGGTGTTAATTTATCATTAACCGCAAAAGATTGTACAAGATGATGTGCAAGAATTTTATTATCCTTATCATACATTTTTCTTGTTTGTTGAAAAAATTTTGTTGTTTCCCAATTTGTAAAATTTGAATTTGTTAAATTGCAGTATGTAAGTTCAGGAGTTGTTTTATCTTTGCGAGTTATGTAGTTCAACGCATTAAAGATGTGTACATTTGATGTCATTCGATTAGACATTTGCTTTTTAGGGTCTTTGTTTATTGTTTTAACCACTGCCATTAATTACATTTCCTTCTTTGCTGAATTCACTCGACTGTTTATAATTGCCAAAGCATTGTTGATTTCTTCAACGACTTCTTCACTCAGCTGATTGTGAGAATTTTCTGAATCAGATTTTGGCTCACAGATATACGAAACGAATTCAGACATTTTATCGTAACAGTCGGATAGAATATTTTTTGCTGATTCTATTTGATTTGAAGAAATATATTTGTTTGTGTTTGCGATTGCTGCAATCTGATTGAGGTTATTGCCAAGTGCGGATAATTGATATAGCAGTTCGGGAAAATTCTCGCATACTACTATTCGCTTTCGTCTTACACATTTTAGAATGTACTCCGAAATTGACATATTGTTGAGTGCAGCCTGATATGCTATTTCCGCTTTTTCGGCTTCTGACACTCTTATATATATCCTATAGCTTTTAGCTTCCTTTTTCATTTTGTCCTCCCAAAACTGCAAATTTGCCTGATTTTTGCCTTTCTTTTTCTGAGGGCTTTTGTATCATCATTTCGGCACGAAATGATGATACGCCAGCACAGATTTTGTACGCACAAAATCCGATTTGTGCGTACAAATCGCTGGTCAGGTGTATACCCCTGAAACCCCATAGTTTTTATTTTTGTAAAAACTAAATCGCATACGCTCACCAACAGAAAAAGAAACTTTTTCTGTACAATCCGAAAATTGATTTATAATCAATTTTCTCCATTTGCATTTTCGTCAGCACTTGCTTCCGATGTATACTTTTCCAAAAAGTCCTGAAAATCATTTACGGATTTAATTCCGTAGTCCGACAAAACCGAGCACAGCTCGTTGTGCTTTTCTTTTTCAATTTGCAGCTCAAGCTTCTTTTTTTGTGCGTTGAGCTTTTTAATTTTTTCTTTTGATTTTTCAATTTCAGCTTTTGTGTTTTCAATATCTGCAATTACCTTTTCTAATTTTTCATTAGTTGTTGTTCTCATTTCTTATTCTCCTTTATATTGATTAATAGTTTAGATTGTATATGTAATTCATATCAACTTTTTCGGGAATACCATTAACCTTGCCATTCCACGAATACTGATGAATGTCAACAAATGCCGGAAGCTCATTGTACGAATTATTTGGTGCTGCCATCCAAATTAAATATTTGCTTGCAAGCTCATCAGGATAAGCACTGTCAACAAGCATTGATTTTGCACTATACATTCCAACATCAAATCCATAACCCTTTACTCCGTCACAAAAGGTTGAAATAATATCAGTCAATGTTCTGCGTGGCAAAACAGCTTGTCTGTATTCTTCTACATCAAGAAAAACCGGCAAGTCAAACTCTTTACCTTGAATGGCTTTCATACAATTTCTTACTTCCGCTTTTGCCGCATCGACAGATGTAGCGTAACTATACCAATACGCACCTACATTCAGTCCTGCGGCTTTAGCCTGTCTATAATACTCATTGAATTTATTATCTTCTTGGTTCGGGTCTTTGCCATAGCCTGCTCGGAGAATAACACAAGTTATGCCTGCGTTTTTTACTTTGCTAAAATTAATATCACCGTTCCATTCAGAAACATCAATACATTTTGCTTTTTCAACTTTTACTTTTGTTGTAATTATTTTATTACATTGTTTTATAGTAACACTTGCATTGCCAACTTTATTCACTTTTACTTTTGCCAAACTTTTTTCCGTTGAAATAATTTTAGCAACAGAACTGTCAGATGATGTAAAGGTGATCTCATTTACATCATTATTTGTATCAACAGAAATCGTAAAAGTATCACCGACATTTTTGCAATATTCTTTTGTTGATATACTTATCTGTGTATTATTTTCTACGCTCTGATTGCTGATTTCAATTTGTAAAAACGATACATCGTTTACATCAATTCTGCCGTCATTGTTCAGGTCATAGTACATATTGTCTGTAAATTCTGATATTTCACTCTGTAAAAAGGTTACATCGTTTACACTAACGCTATCATCGTTATTCACATCAAAGCCAGCAGCAAAGGCTGCGGTGGTGCTGTAACAGATGACCGACAATATTGCTGTTGCTGTAATCAGCAATTTCTTGAATAGCTTATTCATTTTTCGTTCCTCTTTCTTTTCTCTAACTTAATCGTCAGTAAAAAATATTATAATTGCTTAATCGTCAGTAAAAAATATTATAATTGCGGTTATGAACCATAAACCTGCATAAATCAGTGTAGGTGACAACGCATACCACCAGCTCCAATTAATTACATTAAACAGCTTTAAATCAATAAATACAATTTGCACTAATGTCACAAGCACTGCTGCACAGCAAATGTTAAAAGATGAATTATCGTTCATTTTTTCATTCCCTTTCGTTTATTTGTATTAATTTGGGGTTTGAAGGTCATAGCAGAGCAAGGTATTGAAGTCAACAGAAAAGTATCTTGCAAGCATTAGTATAGTTACATATGTCATTGTAGAAGTTCCCAATTCGTAGTTAGTATAGGTACTTCTGTCGACTCCCAAATAGTCTGCAACTACTTTCTGAGAAACACCTTTTTGATTTCGCAGCTGTTTTAGTCTTTGTCCTACTTGCTTATAAATAAAGCGTGATTTAATTCTATATCCCATAAGTAATATCTCTCCTATTGGTTATTTGAAATCTTATAAAGTCTTAACTAATATACAAATCCATTTTGAAAAAGCAAATGCAACTTTGTCATTGTGAGTCCAAGTTTCGTGCTTGAAAATTGTTTTTTCAAGTTCGTCAGCACGCATAATTTTATAATACAAAACTTCTAAATCCAGTTGTTTTTCGATTAGCTCCTTATGATTTTCGATTGAATCAATATAATCAATATCGAAACTTTTTGCCTTTTCAAAATCATCTTTTGGAAAAAACACTGCAAAACTTTCGAATCCTGTTTTGTCGTAATCATAAAAATCGTATTTATTTAGTAGTTCTTTGACTGTCATTTTATTTGGTCATTCCTTTCATTTATATACTTGCTAATTACCACAATTAAATCTCTGTATGAAATTTATCACATTCGTTGGAAGCAATAAACAGTGTGTCCACTATAAATGTATCTGCTATTGCTAAAAAACTCATTACATCGAAAAATAAAGCCATTATGCACACCTCACTTTAAATGCTTGTTTAGCTTCACTTTCGCTGAAAAAAGCATTTTTACCAACAGTCCAAAATTCATCGCCTGATGTTTTGCACCTTACGCTCATACTGTTTTCTTCTATAAGAATTGCGGTAACGGTATCACTGCACATTAGCATTTCTCCGTCACCTAAGTCATCAACCAAGAAAACTTTTTTACCTATCATATTTTCAATCACATTCTTACCTCCTTTTACAAACTGTTCTCTTAATACAAATAATTAAAACAACTAACAAGCTAATACCTAAAATGATAAACACAAGCGTTAAATCATTATGATTATCATTGCTAATCACCTCATCAGCTGTTGCAGTATCAGTAATCGTATCTTCAACCCTTTCGCCACGCACACACAATCTGTGCGTATTAATTGAGTACGGATAGCAAGTGACCAATGTCACATAGTCTTTGCCGTTCTCAATTTCAAGTTTACTTGAATCATCAGGGGCAACTATATTAATCTCACACACCTTGTATGTGAGTGTTTTATTCAGTACATTTATTTTAAAGGTATCTCCGATTTGCAGTTTGTCCAATTCATCAAAGAACACCTGTTCAGGATAACCGGAGTGAGCGGATATAACAGCGTGTGTGCTTGCACCGCCAATGGGCAAGGAAGTGTTTGCCAAATGTACACAGCCGTTTTTGAGTTTTTCTTCTCTGTCGGTGCTGTCGTGATACACCGGTAAGTCAACATTTATCTTTGGAATTTCGATAGTACACATTATATCGTCATAGTTGAGAATGTTCTCATACTCTGACATTGCTGCATTGTATTCGTTTTTTTCTTCATCGTTTAACGCACTCTTTGCGAGCAATTCGTTAAAATTTTGAGCCTTAGCAAGCTCGTTGTCGATTTCATAATCAGACATTGTTTGAGTGCTTTCACTGTAGTTTTTTATAACTGTTTCATTGCTTTTACTGTTGATGTAATCGGCAATGTTGGGATATACTATAAAGCCTATTCCGACCGCAGCAAGAACGCAGAGGGATATAAAAAATATTTTAGTTTTCATAATTTTTTGTGAGCAAGGGCCACCGATAAATCGGCAACCCTTTTGTTATAGTTTAATTATTTAGCTGTCTTAGCCGATTTCTTCTTGATGAGGTATGCAAGTACCAATGCAAGAGAAATGCCTACACAAGCCACACCAGCCATTCTGATGAAGCCTACATATCCGCCTGTCTTAGGGAAGAATACGATTGTATCAGTTACGGTAATTTCAACTGCGCCGTTTGTCGGTGCATTCTTTACCCAAGTGTTTTTAGTGAATACCGAATTATACTGAACAGGGATTTCAACTTCAATTACCTTGCCGTAAACATTGTAACCGGCAGGAGCAACAGTTTCTACAATGTAATATGTTCCGCTCTGTACTTTCATTTCTTCGTTAGCGGAGTTCATAAACTTAACTGTGCCGTTGCTGTCTGATGTACCTGTTGCAATAGCGTTTTTCTGTGATTCAGCGTCAGCCTTTGTCTTGTAAAGTTCAAAGGTTGCGCCTGCAAGCGGATTGCCTGCTTCATCGAGCTTGTTTACGCCAATGCGATAAGTGTAAACATATACCTTATTGCCCGGAACACTGTCAACACCTGAATCGTTACCGTATTCAAGTTTTACATCTTCATTCGGGTTGCCTGCTGTACCGACTACAGCGTATTTGTTGACTGTTGTAGAATATGTTACAATAACAAATCTTGCGTTGCTTGTATAAAAATCTGACTTTGCAAGATACTCGGAAGTAAGTGCAACATTAAACTTTGTGTTTTTGCCCTCACCCTCGCTTGTTACATTCACCTTGTAATCTGTGCCTTTAGTAAGGTCAGCTACTTTAGCACCTTTAGCGTCAACAAGTGTAACCTTGAATGAGCTTTTGTTAAGTGTAAGACCGGCTGACATATCATCATATACAGCATATGTTGTGAGCTTAATGTCATTTGAGCCTGCTACTGTATTCTTAAGTTTAAAGTTTACAGTGTCACCAAGTGATACATCTGTATAGTTAGTATTGTTCTTTGTGCTGTTGGTAATTGACTTTTCTGTTGATGGTGTGCTGTCAGCTACTTTGCTTGCAAGATTGATTTCAGCGTAGCTGTATACCCACTCACCGTTATTGTAATATGGGAGAGCAAGAACAGAGTTTGTGATACTTGTAACACCGGCAGGGTACTTAACACACTTGATATAATAAATACCCTGTGCAAGGCTTGAAAAGCTCTGTGTTGTGTTTGTTGCCGATGAAGTAAATGTACCCTGTGATACTGCTGTGCTTAAATCAGCGTTATCGAGTGCGTCAAGAGCAGCCTTTGAATCGCCTGCAAGAATTTCTGCGCTGATTGAATTTACAAGAGATGTGTACTCTGTTTTGAACGGAGTAGCTGTTGTGCTCTTGAGGTCCGCAACTCTGAAAAGTTCAAAAGTATAGCCCGGTTTAGTGCATTTTACACTGATATTTACCTTTTGGTCTGTCTTAAGTGCAGTAGCCGCACTTGCTGTTGGGATCGCCGCAAAGAGTAATGTCAACATCATTACTACTGCGAGCAGTTTGCCTGTGAATGATTTTCTAATTGATTTTCTCATAAGAAAACCCCTCCTTAAAAATTTTTTGCGGACAATTTGTCCGTTGTATGGAAAAAGCCCAACAGATTTACTGTTGAGCCTTTTTGCCGATGTTTTTTTTCTTTTTTCTTATACCTAAACCAATAGCACCTACCAATATTGTAAATGCTAATACAGCGGCGCCGATTTCAATGTACATCGGTCTGTTGTTGCCTGTTCCGCCTGTTTCAGGAATGAAGACACTGTTATTCTTAACTGTAAGCTGTATGTCAAGTGTATCTAAGCTGTCGGGCGAAATCGTAAAGTTAATCTTGCCTGCATACGGCATATTACCTTTGCTGTCTGTTTCAATGAAGTAATAATCACCGGGCAAGAGGTTATTTACAATAATTCTGCCGTCGCTGTCGGTAACGAGCTTTGTTACCGTATCAGCTGTCTTGCTGTCGGCAGCTTCGTACATAATACTGCTGTTTTTATTTATAACATTAACAATGCCTGTTTTTGTGTTGTAGAGTTCAAACTCAATACCCTCAAGCGGATTGCCGTTGCCGTCTGTTTTTAAAAGCTCTACACTGCCACGCTTGAGCAGGTTTTTCATCGTAACTACAAAGCTTTTGCCGTCCTCAAGTGTAACTGTCTGAGCCGCAGGCTTTACATACTTAGCAGGGAAGTAATATGTACCGTCTGCATTTTTAAAGCCTAATTCGTCAATTGTGTATTTAACCTTTTCATTGCTTGTGTTATACACCGCAAGATTGGTAAGCTGAGCAGTGCCGTCCTCGCCTGTTACAAGCACCTTATTTGTTTTGCCGTCATCAGACTTTACCGAGAAGTAAAAGCCGCTTACAATGCCGTCCTCAGACTCTTTTTGAACGATTAAGCCTGTCTTTTGCAGTCTGTTTGCAAAATAAAATGAAAGAGTAACATTTTCCTTAAGAGTAACAGTTCTTTCTACAGGAGGAACATATCTGTCAGGCACAGAATATGTACCGTCAGCGTTTTTGTAGCCAAGCTCTTTAATTGTGTAGTTTACATATTCACCGCTTGCCTTATACACAGGCAAGTTAGTGAGTGTTACCTCACCGTCAAGTCCTTTTGAGGTAGTTACAACATATGTATCTGTCACTCCGTCATCAGACTTGACATTAAACCATACATCCTTAGCAGTATTAGCTCCTCGCTTACTGTCATCAGCGGTTTTGTAGATTGTAAGATTGCCGTAAACAGTATCAGGTTCTTCTAATACCTCAACCTCATTATCCAAAAGCACATCGCCTGTTGCTTCATTCATCTTAATCTGACGAATGAAGATTTGAGGATTTACTTTAAATCCGTCAGGTGCTTTGGTTTCTTGGATACTAAGTGTGCCGAGTGGGAGTGTATTATCGCCATTTTCATCAACATAAAATGGCTCGCCATAGTCACTATTTGGGGAACGATAATTTTCATCTAAAGCTGTTTTACCAACACTGTTTGTTGCAAGCACCCATTTTCGTTCAGGCTCAAGTCCTGCAAGCTCATCTGCCGAGTCGTAATAACCCTTGTAGAATTTAAGGGTAAATTCAGCACCTGCCATATTAGTTGTAGTACCTGTAACGGCATTCTTTTTCTGAATTTGGATACCGATAGGGTCATTTTTAGGAATGTTTGAAATCGTTGCACCTAAGAGAGCATAGCCGCCTGATGTTCCCTCTAACAACTCAAGCTTAACAGGGTGTTTATATCTTTCAAAACCTTTACCTGCTTTTGTTTCGACAGCATAAAGTGTATCACTATATGTTATTCTATATAAATCACTGTTTGTATTTGAATCCCAAGCGATACCGTCCTTTGATATTTCTTTAGTATTACCGTTACTGTCGGTTCTGACACATCTTACCAAACCTGTTTTCTTATCGTTAAGAATAGCAGCACCTTTGCTTGAGTAAACATAAATCTCAGTGCCGTCTAAGTCGTAGCAATCGTTATTCTCAGTGAGGGAAGGCTCACTGCTTACTTTTTTTAGGTTGAGCTTAACAATTTCCTTATCGGTCACATTAAGAATATCAAGTGTTTTCTCCTGCTTGCAATCCTCTGCCGTAACGGTAATCGGATATTCTGTTGTACTGTCAAGAGCAAAATACTTGCCTGAATTAGGAGCTTTGGTTTCCTTGAGGTAATATTCTCCTGCGTCAAGCTCAAAGTAGCTTTTACCTATCCAATCCTGATTGGAGTAGGAATATTTGATTTTTGAAATATTACCGTTTCTGTTAAGCTGTGCAACTGCGACAACCGAGTTGTCGGCTTTTTTATACAGAGTATATTCTGCACCGCTGAAATTAAGATAATCCTTGTCCTGAGTGCTTTCTGTCAGGTCTTTAATACTATCGTTAGTGCCTGACTTTTGCAACGACAATTTAGCCTTTTTCGGAATTTCAACTATGAGGTGCTGATATGTTCCGTCTTTTGGATTTTTGGGCTTTGGGTGAGCAATATAGATATTTGTTGAACTTGCGTAATCTGCAATTTTGCTGTAATTACCGCTGTGCTTTGAAACACGCTGGCACACATCAACAATCATATTTACCATTCCAGAGATGTCACTATATCCGCTCCAAGTTTTCCACGCTGCACTTTTATCATTAAGCATTGTGTGATAAAGCTGAGATAGTGCGAAATGACTTAGGATATAGTATGCGTCATCATTACTTATTTTAGCAGCAGAGAAGAATGAGCTGTATTTGTAATCGGCTTTCGGACCTATGAATTTGTCATACATATACTGCTTCATAGTCTTGTTTTCAACTACAATTTCTTTACTGTCAAAGAAATGTTTTGCATACAGCAACTCTTCACCAACAATGAGTGCTTTTTCGGAAGCATTGCTCGAATTTGGATCAAGCTTGATAACTTCCTTACCTGTATCTCCATAGAAGTCTGTAAATTCAACAGTTTGACCGCCGGTCGTCTGAGCATACGACTGTGGGTCTATGCAATAGCCTATTTCACCGTTGAATTTAAACTTGTATGCGTCCAAACGACCGCCACTGCCATTGTTGACAAGAACGATAGGCTTTTTTGATGATTCAATAAGCACCTTGCCGCCAATTTCGTTAAGTCCTGTATATGAATACGCACTTGCAGTAATATTTACGGCAGGGAACATTGCAAAGACAGTAACAAGCGAAATGATTACGGCTGTAAGCTTTTTAAAAATTTTCATTATTAAGTTTTTCTCTCCTTTCAATGAGATAGTATATTTTCCTTTCTGTTGGTGGACTTCGTTTTTTATTTTTCATATAGTTTTATCCCCTTTCAATTTTTTATAAAAATAAAAAAGCAGCTAAGATTTTTAATAACAAAATACTTAACTGCTTTTCGCTTTAGTTATTCAATTTTTATTTTTTAAAGAAAACTGATATTAGTACCAACCTGCTTCTTGCACAAGTCGCTTTTCTGTATAGGCTTCATTGATCACCTTAGTTTCATAATGTCCTTTTTCTGGGACTTCGACCTGTTCATATCCAACAATCTCATCAACAGTTTCAATACTAT
>ENA-OPDR01000052-OPDR01000052.1-human-gut-metagenome-genome-assembly--contig:-NODE-52-length-24182-cov-11.661127_pt1 | contig 24182 bp, 10 predicted proteins | sample MGYA00241630_ERZ501523 | MGnify/ENA primary metagenome ERZ501523 (study PRJEB25962, sample SAMEA2042389) | human gut metagenome | biome: human gut; feature: human-associated habitat; material: faeces...
CTTTTAAAAGATGAAATGCTTCTTGGACAAGAATTAAAGTTCAAAAACAAGCTATGCAACTTAAAATTGGGTACCTTTTTCAGTGCCCTCCCTGGGCTAGGAGCTTCTGCCCTTTCAGGGCGTGTGGAGCTTACTTGCGAAACTTGAGATTTTTATTGCTTAACAAAAGAATAAGTTTTCTCCGTTCCATCCTCATAACGCGTCTTCACAATGTTCAAGCCATGCTGAGATCGCGGTAACTTTACACCTGAAACATTATAAAACTGGCGAGAAACAATACGTTTCGTCTTCGACTCTACTTGCTCAATGGCAGTCAAATCGTTGAATTTATTTTCATCAACAGTCTCTTCTGTCGAGAACCAATCCACATCCACATAGCCTCCATTCTGCTGGGTTGCATAATTAAAGATGGCAAAGCGATTGCCTGTGAATATCTTGAGGGTATAGCGCATCTCGGTTTCGATGTTCTTGCCCAAATCAAACCAGTTCTGATTGTCCCAACTGATATAGAACTTCAATTTATTGGTTTTGAAATTGGCCACTGCCCGAAGATAAATCTTATCGTTGTGCGAAGCGGTAGATGTGCTAAACGTCCTATAATGTTCCTTATCATCTACTACACCCTGCCAAGCAGCCTTTGGTTCCCACCAAGGAGCACGATAGTATACCACCCTTTTCTTGCCGTCGATCATCTTTACTGCAACATAAGCATGGGGGTCTTGGAATACACAAAGCCCAGCCACATCACCTTCCTTCATATGGGATACATCTAAGCAAATCGTGCCATACGTATCGGTGGAAGTAGAGGCGCCCTCCTTATCGTACCCAAACATGCGTTGGGTCAAGGTATTGCGCGCCTGTAAGAATTCGTTGAGCTTGGTGCCGGTGCCTTCCTTCACAATGCCCGACGTGTATAAGCGCAAGAATCCAGGTCGTTCGGTCAAAGACCATGCCGAATTGTCAGGATTGTGGTTCCATTCCCACTGCATCCCAAGCTTGTCGGTGTTGAAACCATCATTGGTTGGCAAGTATGTTTTTGGATATTCCTTACCTACATTAGGCTTCTTGTACGACTTGCCACCCTTGCTCACATCAATGCCATTGTTACCGAGAATAGGCCATCCATCTTTCCATACCACAGGTTCGAGATACGGAATACGCCCGATAGTACCTGCATCCTTGAAGAGAATCGTCCACCATTCGCCTGTCTGCGTCTGTACCAATCCCCCTTGATGGATGTCCTGCTTTTCGAAAAGCAATCCATCGTGCTCCTCGTATGGTCCGAACGGATTCTTGGAACGGAAGATGGTTTGGCTATGGTCATAACCTCCACCGTATGTGGCATAGATATAATAGTAATCACCGATATGATACATGTGACTGCCCTCCAATCCAGAGTTTGGCTTATTGATAATCCGCTTAGAGGAACCGATGGCATTGAAGTTTTCATCCAACTCGGTCACACTGATTTCATTGATACCTGCCACCACAAAGCGGCGTCCAGTTGCCTCATCTAAGAGAAGACCAGAATCATAATAGAAGCCATTCAGTTTTTGCACCTTCCACTCACCCTCTGGGTCTGTAGCCGTTAAGAGGAAGTCACCACCATCGGCAAACTTTTCATGGTTGAAGGCGATGAAGTGAAGGTAAAACTTACCTTTGTAGTATTTCAGACTAGGAGCCCATTGCCCTTTGGAATACTGATTATATCCATTCTGAAGATTAAAAGGCTCCGACTCCGCTATTTTTTGAAGAGGATTGGCACAATATTCCCAGTTCACCAAGTCGTGCGACTTCAAGATTGTCGCACCAGGGAAATAGAACATTGTGGTAGATACATAATAATAGGTATCCCCCACGCGGATAATGTCAGGGTCAGGAAAGTCTGAGTTGATGATTGGATTGGTATAAGTACCATCACCATTATCAGCACACCACTGCTTGGCATAATTTTGCGCATTCACCTGCAAAGCCACCAATAAACCTGCTAAAATTATCAGTTTCTTCATCATTCAATTTATTGAGTTAAGTTTTTAAAAGATATGCCTTTTACACTCAACGCCTTTGCGTGGTGTAAAAAAGAGAATTCAAAAAGGTTGACCGTGTCATCACAACACAGCCAACCTTAACGACTAACATCTTTTTTCGGTTAATCTTTGTATGATAAACCTAAAACTAATGTCTTTTAGAGTATTTACTTGGCTTCCTTCCAATATTCTGGAGCACCAAGACCTACAGCGAAACCTGCATAGGTATGCTTGCGAAGATAGTTGAGATCCCAGAGGCCTACTGGCAAACCAGGACGCCAACCTGAATCCTTAGGAGCATCTGTAGCACACCACTGAGTGATACCATACTGGTGAGCAGCAGGAATAATCTCGAAGTACTTCTGGAGAACGAAGGTGTAGAGGTCACGCATTTCCTTGTGTTGTTCCTCTGTTATATCGGCTGTCTTCACTTCTTTGCCAGCGGCATCAACATAACCCATATCAAGTTCAGAAATCTTGCAAAGCTTGCCACTTTTCTTCATCAACTCCAACATCTTGACGATATGATCTTTCTTAGATTTCTGAGTGTTAGGATCAGCATAGCAAGAGATATGCATCTGAGATGCGATACCATCAATCTTGGTAACACTATCAGCCTCCCAATCATCAATCCACTTAATCAAACTCCTCAACTTGCCATTGTCGTCCCAATCGCTCTCCAGGTTATAATCATTGATGAAGAGTTTCAATTTCTCAGGGTCACCATTATGGGCGGCAAAACTCTTGCGAGCATCAGCCACGGCTAAGCGTACATAGTCGAGGTCACCGAGATAATCCTGCCAGTAGAAGCAGTTCTTCTTGTCGTCAGCAGTAGCTGTAGCAGCATGCTGCAAGTCGTACTTGCCATCACCATCTTTATCGTCACCAGAAAGGGCCTCGTTCACAACTTCCCAAGATGTAACATAACCATTAGTAGCCTCCATCATACCATCAATCCACTTGCCCATTGCATCAGTAAGACGAGATTTCTTCTCTTCGTCCGTAAGAGGAATGGAATTAGCAGACTTCGTGTAGTAAACTTCAAAATCATCAATATAGAGGGTACCAGCATATTTACCGATATTCAGCAGCAGGCGCAAGGCATTGTCACCATTACATTTGGTAGCCACATCAACTTCCTTCCAATCAGTTGTAACCTTGATGGTAGGGAAGTCACCACAGCCTTTGTATCCGTCAGGATTCTGGAATCCAGCACCAAATTCACCAGCTACAGAACCCTTGATTTTCATCTTCAAGTGATAGGTTTTACCATTCTCGAAAGCGAAACCTGGTTCATAGTTAACCTGTGCATCCCAGGGGTTTGCCTTGGCTGCGTTGTTACCAACCTCACAAACACCATTTACAATCTTTGGCGCATTATCCATATTCCATCCACCAAGGTTCTTACCATCATCAAAGGTAAAATGCCCAACACTTACAGGGATTTCAACCACTTGACTTTCGGCCACTTCTTGAATTTCTGAAGTTACCTTATGCCAGGAATAAGGTTTGATACAAGGAACTTCGTTCCCTTTTATGTCACCATTTACGATCAAATTATTGTTAGAACCTTCTTCACAAAGACTCAAAGACTTGATGTCCAGTTCACCGCCCAGTTTACCTGCAGCAAAAACAAAGTTCTCATAATTGGCTTTCGGAGTAAATTCAACGGTATATTCATTCCATTGAGTACCTACTGAAATCGAGCCTAAATCTGCATCACCTGGGGCTGCCCATAGAATTAAGTCAAAAGGAGCAGTAGCTTTTGCATTCATTTTAAAGACATACTTTTTCCCTTGAGATAACTGAGCAGGGAAATACAATTGAGCATCCCAATGACCACCAGCCTCTTTATTCTCAATGACCAAGCAACGTGTGACATTAGAAGAAGGAGGTAACTCCTTATCTGCAATAAGTTTACTAAGATACTTCTTGTTCTGCTGAGAATGCCAAGCAAGCGTATGACCATAGATGGTCAAACCTGCATCCTGTGCATTTGTAACGAAATCCTTAACAGTATTAAAGTCAAAGGTTCCATCATCTTTTACACAAGAAGCATACTTCATGGCGTTGCCTGCTGTCATCTCCTCGAAGTTGCTACCAGCCAAGCAATATACAAGCTCCTGTTTGTTGAAGTCGGGCGCAGCCAGTGCAATACCCAACTTAAAGTCGGGATTGCACTTGCCAGAAGCCTTCATGTCTTCGACATATTTCTTCAAAGGCTCGTAGTTGTTAAGATACTGATATTCCTTCAAGTTCTTGGTCATATCAGTTCTGTACTCCGAGAACTTGTCATCAGCACATGATGACAAAGCCAAGAGAGCTACCAAGCCTAAACCAAAATTAATATTTTTCAATTTCATAATAATCTACCTATTATTAGATGATACTTAATTGATAATTACCGCAGCTTATTTTACGATATACTGAGTATCGAAAGTTGGTATACCATTGGTATTACCACGAGTTTGAGCTACAAACTGGTCGGTTGTCTCTACCTTGACAGCACCGAAGTCTACGGTATACTGGAGAGTCAGGATGTCACGATCCTTGTTGCCCCAAGCCAGCTTAGCGCCCTTCTCCACAAACTTACCTGTACCTGTAGCAGTTACGCCCTTTGTCTCGGAAGAAACAGTGCAAGTACCATCGTTAGCAAAGGTAAGCTTCAAGTTGCAAGTATAAGACTTGAGGATATCCTTACCCTCAGCATTCTTGCCCACAACTCTCTTGACTGTGAGAGGATAGATAGCCTCTGTAAGGCTCTTGGTAGTAATCTGGCAAACCTCGTCCTTCTCAATAGTTGCACCCTCACGCTTCTCTTCTGTGGTCTGACCATTCTCAGTAATCTTATCTGTACCACGGCGCAGATAGAATCCAGCCCAAGGGTTCATGTATTTCACACAATAGAGCACATAGTTCTTAGGCAATATCTTCCACGCATCGCTATTGGTCAGCGCAGGAGTTTCACCCTCCTGGAAAGGAGTACCCGTCAAAATCTTGCCAGCACCCTTCTGATCTTTGATGATCAGAGGGATGACATAAGTATTCTTTACAGAGGCAGGATCAGCGAAGAAAGCATCGTTGAGCTTCACCTGTAATCTTCCCTGCAAGTTGCCACCATAAGAGATGGTGTTACCTGCCAAGGTGTAATACTCTGCAGGCATAGGCTTTACAGGAGATACGCCATCAGAGAAATAGAGGTTGTCACAAAGCGAATTATCTACAGCCACATCCAGTGTGATGTCCTTACCATTGTAAGCACCACCCATGGTAGACACGATGTTGAAAATATGCTCGTTGTCCTTGGTATTGTCACGATTCTCGTCATTGCCCAACACCAATATACGCTCCACGTTTTGGCGGGCGAAGTAGACTGATGTGCCACCCTCGTAGTCGTCAAACTCAGGCGTGCCGTTCTCACAAGAGCCGAAAGTCAGAGCCAAGGCTCCGAGTGCAGCCATTGAGAAATATTTATTCATCTTCATAGTTTTCATCATTATAAAATGTTAGTCGTTTGTAATTTTCCATCCTGCATTCTGCTTCAGCTGATCCCACTTGAGGATTTCAGTCTGTGGCACAGGACCGTAATACATATAGTCGTCGTATTTTCTTTCCTCTACTGTGATATCATTGAACTGTGGAATACCAGCCTCTGTAGAAATCTCCACGCCATGAACAGCCTCATTGATAGGAGCCTTCCAGCGGCGGAGGTCATTGAAGCGCTTGTTCTCGAAGCAGAGCTCAATACGACGCTCATTGCGAATCAACTCACGCATTTTATTCAGGTCGTTAGCGCACTCATCAAGATAAGAATCATCTGTGATGCCTGCACGATGACGGATAGCCTTGATCACATCGTATGCAGAATAAGCATGTGTGCCATTGCCCTTAGGTCCCCAAGCCTCATTGGCAGCCTCAGCATAATCCAAGAAGATCTCGGTATAGCGGATATACACAGGATAGTGATACTGTGCGTTCTTGGCATTTGGATTAGGATTACAATCCTCACGAAGAAGCTTCTTCATATAGTAACCAGTACGTGTAGAGTTACCAATCTTATTCAGTCCATTGTCATTGTTGGCAGTGGTGATGTCGGTATTGATGGTTGCACCCTTATACTTGCAGCCATTATAGATAATGTAGAGATCCAAGCGTGGATCACGATTACTATAAGGATCCAAGTCATCATACTCACTGCGCTCATCTGTGATAGGATAACCATTGGCAGCAGGGAAAGCATCCACCAAGTTCTGGGTAGGATTGATACGTCCCTTACCATAGAGAGATGGAGGGAAGTTATCAGCCTCCTGGTTCAAACCGAGGTCCCAATCATCTGCACCATTAGTCTTATTACCACGCCAGATGATTTCCTTAGGACATTCACCAGACTGCAAATTATTAATCTCATTAGTCTGAGCATACCAAGAATTACCTGTTTTAGACAAGCCGCTTACACCACCTATCAAGTCGAGCAAGCTGGCTGCATCATCAGCAGCACGCTTATAATCCACATTGGTACCTTTATTAAAAGCAGGGCTGGCAGCAAGGAGAGAAACCTGTGCACGGATAGCCTTGGCGATACGACCGCTCACACGACCACGCATCAGAGAACCCAATACACGGTTATAGTCCTGATAGTTGTCCACACCCATAGCAGTGTATTTTTCTGGCACAGGATCTGACTTAGTCAAATCATTGTAGTCCAAAGGCAGCAACCGCTCAGCCTGGTCCAAGTCGCTATAGATTTGATCCAAGCAAGCTTGGAATGTGGCACGTGGCTGATTGAAATCAGAAGAAGTATCCTCTGGCTTTGTCAAGTTTGGCACACCCAGGAGCTGACCATCCTCAGTCCAACCACCATGGTTCATCAAGAGATAATACATATTGAGAGCTCTCAAGGCATAAGCCTCACCCTTACGGCTCTCACAGAACATCTGCTGCGCACCCTTGTCCTTAGCCCAGTCTACCTTGTCCACTTCCTGAAGGAAGATGTTCAAGTACTGGATGCTAGCACGACAGCTAGTCCACTTGTTCATAGGGTCATTATTGGCAGCCCAAGAACCAGTAGCCATTTTCAGGTAGCTGTTAGACAAATCATTGCTTACAGCATCATCGGTTGCCACATCAGTTACACTTTTGGTATTATAAGGAAGCATGGCATAAGCATAGCCGAGAAGTCCCTGAGCATAAGTAGGCTCTTCGTAAATCTCGTCCAAGCTACGGTTGTTTTCCTGTGCAGGCTCAAAGAGATCTGAGCAAGACACCAACGAGAGTGACAATGCAGCTAATATAAATAACTTATTAATTTTCATTTCTGTATACATTTAATAATGATTAGAATGTAGCCTTCACACCTATATTATAATAGCGTGTCTGAGGAGCACTACCTATGTTCATCTCCAATACTTCACGGTTCTTAGAGATAGTGAGCAAGTTGGCACCGCTTACAAAAGCAGACAAGCCCTTAACCCAAGTCTTCTGGAAGAGCGTGCTAGGCAGGTCGTATGTAATCTGTACCTTAGCCAAGCGGAAAGCGTCTGTGCTGTACATCCAGAAGTCTGATGTCTGATAGTTGTTGCTACCTGAGAGTGTGGTAAGACGTGGATAAGTAGCAGTCTCCTTGGTTGCTTCAGTCCAGCGATTGCGAACCACAGCTGAGTACTTGCCGTCACCATTTACCCACCAGTAAGAATTGTTCTTCAAGCCATAAGCACCGAAGTTGCCAGTACCGAGGGCGAAGAATGTGAAGTTCTTCCACTTAGCAGTGAGGTTTACACCCAATGTGAATGGAGAGCCATACCAACCACCCTTGCCCAGGAACACCTGGTCGTAAGAGTCGATCTTGCCATCACCGTTTACATCCACATACTTCATATCGCCAGGCTTCACGTCACTACCCAAGCGGCTCTGGTCTGGAGAGTTCTTGATTTCTTCCTCACTCTGGAAGAAGCCAGCAAACTTATAACCCCAGATACCATCGAGAGCCTTGCCCTCACGGTTTTGGTAATCCCATGCGTTCATCTCATCACGCTTGGTAGCCTTGGTGTTATAATAAGTACCTGTTACGCCGAGCTGCAAGTCTACATCACCCACCTTCTTATTGAAGTTAGCTGCGAAGTCGAAACCGATGCGGCGATTATTGTTAAAGTTGAGCACAGGCATGAATGAAGCATCAGGATAGCCTGGCTTAAAGTGAGAAGGATAGAACGTTGGAGTAGAAATCAGATAACCCTCCATCGAGTTAACGAAGAAGCTAGCATCCAATGTTACCATCTGCTGCCACAAGGAAGTCTTGAAGTTGACAGAAAGTTCCTTACGCTTGATGAAGTCGAGATCCTTGTTGGCAGAACGCTTAGAGAATGTGTACTTGCCAGCAGAACCATCATACCATCCATAACCATCAGCTGTCTGCCAGTTGGTGTCATAGAGATAGTATCTGTTGTCATTTACTGCCAAGTCAATATCCTCGTTGATGATGCTACCAGATACACTGATCATCATATCGTCTACCACCTTGCTGTTCTTCAAGAAGTTCTCGTTCTTGAGTCTCCAACCCAATGAAAGTGAAGGAGAGAAGCCTACACGATGACCTGGAGCCAACTGTGCAGAGTGGATAGCTGCCAAGCCGAAGTCTGCATAATAAGTCTTGGCGTAATCATAAGATGCATCCAAGGCAAGATTAGCACTTGATGTCTTGTGATACTCACCTGATTTAGACTGCTGATAGCCAGAGGCAATCAACATCGCAGAGAGGTTATGTACCTTATTAAATGTATTGGCGTAATTGAACTGAGCAGAGAAGAGCATGGTCTGATTGTCCACACTATTAGCGATGTTCTGTACACCAGACTTCTTATCCTCACCTTCCTTCTTCAAAGCTACGATCATATCCTTGCCGTCGATGTTTGACCATGTTGGGATATAGATGGCATAGCTATTATTGAAAGATGTGGTGTAAGAGGTAGCATAGTCTACTGCGAAACGAGTCTCGAAAGACAAGCCCTGCAACAACTTGTGCAGATTGATGTTAACACCTGTATCAAACTGGAACTGGCGGCTAGTATACTTGCTCTTACCAGCAGCATAGTAATCTGCGAAGATGTTAGAAGAGTTAGCCTGTGTACCAGCCAAGAAGTACTTGCCATCCACCAGCTTAGCCACACTCATCAAGTCCCAAGCAGCCTTGGCATTAGGAGCTATCATGTCTGTAGAGATCAATGGGCTAGCATTCTGTGGGAAGTTAGGACGCCAAGTAGCAGCTGCATTCCAATAATCACCAATAGCAGAATGTGAATCATAGAATGTGGCATTGGAGTTGACCCAAGCCTTGATGTCATCTGTGATGTTGACATCTACATTACCACGAACACTGAAGCGCTGAGTGTTATTGTTCTTAGCCTCACCAAACTTCAGGAAGTCGCCCTGGCGATAATAGTTGATGTTGCTATAGAAGTGAGCACGCTTACCACCACCACTAATCTCAGCAGTAGCCTCGTAGCGACTATTCATCTTGCGAAGATAGTCAGAAGAGTACATATCGAGATTAGGATAACGATATGGGTTGGTGCCCAAGCCATGATTGTAGATATCCTCAGCAGAGTAGAGAGGAGTCAAACCGTCATTGGCACGAGCCTCGTTGTAGAGAGTCATATACTCAGCAGAGCCCAGATACTCAGGGAATGACTTAGCCACATTGAGACCAGCGTTAGCCTGCACCTCAACCTTCAAGCCATCGTTCTTGCCACGCTTGGTGGTGATGAGCACAGCACCCTTAGCTGCCTTGCTACCATAGAGCACTACAGCTTGCGCACCCTTGAGGAATGTAATCTGGTCAATCTCGCTAGGCATCACGTTGGTTGCCTCACGAGGCACACCATCTACCAATACCAAGTATCCTGCATTGTCAGCATCCATACCCCAGAGAGAGTTGCCATTCCAACCACCCACGTAGCCCTGCATGTTGTCAAGGCTATAAGTGTGGTAGTTTTTCTTCATCAATCCCTCTACATCGACTACCGAAACGCCGCCCAAGATGTCACCCTTGGCTACCTTGCGATAAGCCACATTGACCATCTCCTTGTCGGCAGCAACGGTATCGGTTTCGTTCTCAGCAGCAGTTTTGGCATCGGCAGCCATAGGAGCCAATGACACAAGACCTGCCAACAGGAACTTTGAATTATATGATTTGAATTTTGAATTCATACTATCATTCTTATTTTAGTATTACTATATAATGTTATTTTACCAACCAGGATTCTGACTAAGCTCTTGATAGAGATAAACATCCTTGATAGGCAATGGGAACCAATAGTGCTTGGCTGTGAAGTGACGAGTCAAGATCGCTTCCTGGTGGAAGTTAGCCACCTGAGCTTTAGCTGGGTCATTATTCTTGTAGAAATCGGCATTCTCCACACGGTCAAACTCATCAGAGTACTTTACATTGTAAGGAGCCTCGGTCAGGAGCAACCAGCGCTGCAAGTCGTTGAAACGGAAGCCCTCGAAAGCAAGTTCCACCTCACGCTCACGGCGAACCTCGTCCATGAACTTATGTGGATCAGCTACATACTCTGGAGCCACATGACCAGCGCCACAACGATCACGAAGGGTATTGATGGCATCCTCAGCAGTCTTGCTAAAGTTAGTAGCCTTGCCAGAAGCACCACCAAACGCAGCACAAGCCTCAGCATACATCAGATAGATGTCAGCCAGACGCATATATGGCAAGTAACAGTGGAATGCTGAACCCCAATCGTAGTCGCGATCCACCTCATTACATGTATGAGGCACCAACTTCTGGATGAAGTAACCTGTACGGCTGCCATTAGCCACTGGACGCATATTGCCACCTGTATACAACTGGCAGTACTGCAAGTTAGCCCACTGACCAGGAGTACCATTCAGATACTTGAAGCCATCAAACACGATGTCGTGATAGAAGCGTGGGTCACGGTCCTTATATGGATGAGTAGGATCGAAACCACCTGCTATGTTAGGAACCAACTTGCCATTCTCTACGATGTAAGCGGGCTCACCATTAGCCATACCGTAAGCAGCTATCAAGTTAGCTGTAGGCTGGTGAATCACATTGTCATGTCCAACCACTTTGTCAACCTTAGGACCAAACACCTTAGAGGTATTCCAGTTAGAGCCGTTGAAGTCTGCAGATGGACCACGGAAGATAGCCTCAATAGATCCAGGCATTTTCCAGTTCTGCTTCTTGGTATAGAAGATATCAGAGAAGCAAGAGTTAGCATCGGCAGAACGCTCATGATTGTAGACGTCCTTATATTTGAACTCAGCCAACCCATACTGTGTCTGGCCACCCTCAACCAATGTGAGCAACTCACCGAAGACCTCAGCTGCCTTCTTGGCAAACTTCTCATCATAGTCGTATGTCTTGCCATTCTTGCTAGCTCCTACCTGTGCGCCATCCTTCATCAATGGGCTGGCAGCCCAGAGATAAGTCTTGCCCAGATAACCGAGTGCCATGATCTTGTTGATACGAAGGTCGTTCTTGCCCTGTGTGGCAGCACCATCATACTCATTGTCCCAGTTGATAGGCAACAGATCGGCAGCCTTGCGATAATCAGCAGCAGCCTTCTCTGCACACTCCTGATAAGAGAGACGAGGCAAATTGAGCTCTGAATTGAGATCCAAATAGGTATCAATGTATGGCAAACCACCAAAGTACTGCATCAACTCAGTGTGCCACCATGCACGGAAGAAGTAAAGCTGACCAGCAATGAGGTCTTTCTCTGCCTTGCTAGCTACCAACTTATCGAGATTAGCCAAGCCCTGGTTAGCCTTACGAATGCAATACCAAGCATGTGGCCAAAGTGAGTGGTTGAACTTATCTGTAGATGTAGGGTTGCTGCCATCCTTGTAAAGCCAGTTACCAGTGGTCTGCCAAGCACGGAAGTTGCCCAAGTCTACCTGGTGTGTCATACGGCCATCAGCCTCTGGGTTGAAGATTTCATCATCACCCCAGTTCCAAGAAGGACACCAGTTACATTTTTCCTTATCAGGGATACAGTTGTAAATCTCCTCTACATAACCCTGAAAGTTACGGAAGTTTACAAATGCGTCATTTTCTGAGACTGTAGAATCTGCCTCCTTGTCAAGATAGTCCTGGCAAGAGTTGAGCGAGGTACCGAGAGCCAGCGAGACGCATCCCATCAACAAAAAATTCTTTATCTTATTTTTCATTTGAATGTTCATTTTAATATTACAATGAGAATTTAACACCTAAGTTGAAGCGGCGTACTGTAGGATATGCTCCAAGGAAACCGCCACCACCGAGGTTAGCCTCACGGTCATCAGGCATACGAGTCCAAAGCCAGAGGTTGTTACCATTCAAGTATACCTTGAGGTAGTTCATACCGAGAGCCTTGATCCATCCCTTGGTCCAAGTATAAGCAATCTCTACGTTCTTCAGACGGATGTATGAACCATCATAGAGGAACTGAGTACCATTGCTGTAATCAGACTGGGTAGCACCCCAACGAGGAATGATAGATTCTGGAGAAGACTCATTCTTGTCCCACCAAGTACCAGTGTCATAAACATTGTCCAACTTATTGCCAAAGCTTGTCAAGGTTACGTCACGAGTTACATTGGTTACACCATAGAACTGAGCGAAAGCAGAGAAGCCCTTATACTCGATACCGATAGTGGCATTGTATGTATTCTGAGGGCTTGAGCTATAACCTACTGGAGCTGAGTCCTTGCTATCTACCACACCATCACCATTGAAGTCTACGATGTAGTAATCGCCTACCAAGCGGTGGTTGTCGTTAGACTCATGAGCTGGAGAACCTATCAAGTCATCGATGTCGTTGATAAAGCCACGATCAATGTATGAGTGATACTGACCCATAGAGTAGCCTGCCTCCTTCTGATAGTTAGGAGTGAGCTGAGCGTCATCCTTCAAAATTACCTTATTCTTGGCATGGGTCATATTGATGTTACCCCAGAGGCGGATGCCATTGGCAAATTTCTTGTTGAGCTTCAACTCCAACTCGTAACCACTGGTACGAACCTTACCCTTATTGATAGTAGGAGCTGTAGTACCAAAGTAAGATGGGATGGAGCGGTTATCACCAAAGATCAAAATGTCGTTACGACGGTCGCAGAAGAAATCGAGCGAACCGGTAATCAAACCACCCAAGAAACCATAATCAATACCGAAGTTGGTCTTCTTCACAGTCTCCCACTTCACATCTTTATTACCCAATGTATTCTGGCGATACCATGTGTAGATACTGTTGGTATGGTCAAGATCCATCACTGTGTTGCCTCCGTATGCCCACTGGTTCATGTAGAGCCAACGACGAGAAGAGTCGAATGGATCGCCCAGGTTATCATCACCAATCTCACCGTAAGATGCACGGAACTTCAACATATCAATGATGTGCTTGTCACGAAGATACTTCATGAAGTTTTCCTCAGTGATGGTCCAACCGATAGCTCCAGAATTGAAGAAGGCGAAGCGATTGTCCTTGCTAAACTTTTCTGATCCGTTGTAAGCACCGTTATACTCGATGTTGTAACGACCAGCATAGCTATAAGTAGCACGGAACGCCCAGTCCTCACGGTAAGTAGGCATCACACTACCACGTGCATTCTCCTGACGAGAGAACAAGCCCATGGCTGTAACATCATGCTGTCCGAACTTGCGAGCCCAGTTGAGCTGCAACTGATAGTAAAGATTGCGAACAGTCTGGTTGTTATCAACCGAACCACCTGAAGTACTCCAGTTAACGCCCTGTTTCCAGTCGAACTTATTGTTTGACTCATATACCTGACCATATGTTATATTGCCAGTCTCCGGATCAACATACTTGGTCTGAGCTGTATTGTTCAAGTCATTGATACCACGGCTCGTCTCAACAAACACGTTGTCCCAAGAAACGGTACCACGCAAGTTCAAGCCCTTGGTGATGAAGTCGAGTTTCTGCTCCAAGGTAAAGTCGGTATTGATACGAGTAGTAGTAGCCTGCGCTGTACCACCGATGGCGAGATTCTGAGCAGAGTTACTTACGTTAGACGCATTTGGATAATAACCCCAAGATCCATCGCTATACTGAGGCAAGAATACATCTGGAGCGATGTTATAAGCACCAGCCCACTGCTGTCCTATCTGCCACTCGCTATTACTCATGTTGCTCCAAGGAGCCTTGCGCACACCATTAGAACCAGATACATTTACCTTTAATGTAGTAGTTTTAGTGATAGAGAAGTCCAAGTTACTGCGCACATTGATACGATTGTATCCATAGCCAGAGTTATAGTTACGTCCGTTATCATACTCACGGAAGAGGTCACCCTCGTGTACAAAGTCGGCAGAAGCAAAATACTTCACGAAGCTTGTACCACCGCTCACATTGACATTGGCATTATATGACATGGCGCTCTTCTTGAAGAGGGCATCCTGCCAATCCACGTTAGCATAACGCTCACGCTGCTCATCCGTAGTCTGGTTACGATAGTTCTCAATAAATGATTGAGGACGGATGTAAGACCAAGATTCAGGAGAAACACCCAACTCATGCTCCACTGCCCTGTTGCGGAACATCAAGGCATCGTATGAATCATACTTGTTAGGCAACTTAGAAGGAGCCTTCAATGTAGCGTTGAAGCCTACATCAATCTTAGCCTTGCCTTCCTTACCACGCTTGGTGGTAATCAAGATGACACCATTGGCACCCTTCACACCATAGACTGCTGTAGCGGAAGCATCCTTCAATACGGAGATACTCTCCACTGAAGAGATATCCACGCTGCTCATCGGACGCTCGATACCATCGACGAGGACGAGAGGGTCACTGTTGTTCCAAGAACTAGCACCACGAATGATGATCTGTGGCTCCTCCTCACCAGGCATACCATTGCCCTGAACAGTTACCACACCAGGAAGGTTACCAGTTAAGGCAGCACCAATGTCGCTGACACCGGCAGCACGTTCCAGCACCTCACCTGTGGTCTGTGCAATAGAACCTACGACAGAAGCCTTCTTCTGCTGACCATAACCAACGACTACAACTTCGCCGATGGCATTGTCGTCTTCCATTGAGAGTTTGAAATCTCTCTTCTTACCAATCTTTACTTCCTTGGTCTTCATACCTACGTATGTAAATACGAGGATAGAATTCTCTGAAGGAACACTGATACTGAAATTACCATCTAAGTCGGTGACCGCACCAACGCTGGCATTACCTTTCACTTTTACAGTGGCACCTATCAGAGGCTCACCTGTACCGTCAACAAGATTACCCTTGACCTGGATCTTCTGTGCCTGAGCATTCAGGCTGCAGAAAGCTCCCACCAAGCATAAGGCTGCTGTCCGTTTCATTGTTAACACTTGTTCAATCATGTTCTATTCATTTTTGATTTATGCTTTAAAAATTTAGGCGTGCACAAAAACTGTTTATTCACGGCGGCAAAGGTATGGATTTCTTTCGAAACATACTTTGCGTGGTGTAACAGAAAGTTTATCATTTTAGAAAAACCTTGCGAGAACGTATTTTTCCATTACTTAACAGTTGTTTTATTATATAAACACCTGCAGTTGGCTTTTCAACTTCTTTTCCTTCTATATTATAATATAAGGTGGAAACCACGTCTGCCTGGGTTTCTAATTGTTTAATTCCTGTTGCATTTTGTTTCAAATACCACTCTTTATACCAGTTCATACAGGCATAGCCGCAACATTCTTCGAACAATCCGTGTTTCTTGGCATTCTGGAAACCAGGAATCACCTTGCCCGATTTAAGATATTCATCAATATCGAAATATTCCTGTGTATGGGTAATCGTCATACCGATATTGCCAAAGTAGTCGTGAACTGCCTTCCATGCCAATCCCCATTTCGAGGTAGATGCTGTTGCCCAGCTTCCCAGGTTAGGTTGTGTCCACTGTCCCCACTCATTATAGTGACCTTCGCTCGCCTTGTCCGGATCTTCCGGACTCCAGTCTATCTCCGTTACCATGATAGGCTTGCTTGTTACCATAGGCACCTGCGCCTGGAAGTTCTTGATAAAGGTATTGTGATCACAGCTCTTATCTGTCATGTTGCCATACCAGCCTGAGTAGACATGCACTGCGTAAGAGAAATTGTTCTCCGTATCGGTAATAGGATATTTGGAATAGCCCACATAGTTGCTCTGATAGCCAGAACCTGGCACCCAGATAATACCCTTGAAGCCAGTGGCACGAATCTCATCTACCACAGGTTGGAAGAAATCATGGAGAGCCTTGTCTGATTGAGAGCCATCTGCCAGCAACACATTAATAGGCTCATTGGCTAGCTCGATGCTCACCTGTCCGGCATTCTTCTGGATGGTGGCATTGGAAGCGAAGAGTTTCCACACCTTCTTAAGATATGCCTGATATTCATCTCCCACCTTGATATTCTGTGGACAAACGCCAGGAGGGCGAACGATTACATATAGTCCATGAGCCAAGGCTTTCTCCACAAGCTTGACATAAAGTTTGCTCAAGAATGTCTTGTATCGAGTCTCATTAAAATACTGGATATTGTTTTCACCCGTTCCTACTGGCGCATTATAGTTAGTCCAGCATGGGTCCATGTGCAGACGGAAGACGGTGCAATAAGCTCCCTGCTCCTTATCAGTGATGGCGGTAAACATCTTCTCGAAATAATTGAGACAAGGTGTAATGTCGCTGACATTGTATCCGCCCGTGCCCCAACGATTGCCGTTGAAGTAACGGTTCGGTGTATCCATCACCCCATGAAGAACCACAGTTTTACCATTGGCATCTACCAGATTCTTACCCCGCACACGAAGTGCCGGCAGATTATCGGCAGCCAGCCCCGCCATTGACAGCATAGCCATAGCGAGTGATATTAACATTTTCTTTCTGTTCATTGTTATAATTATTTTTAGATTTATCATTATTTGTCAGTCACCTTATTATATTATGAAGGATTGCCAGGTTCCAGTTTACAGAAAAGGATGCTGGTCTTTTAAAATAGAATGGCGCGTAATCACTACGCACCATTCCCGAAAACCAATTAATCATGATTCTATATAAAAACCATAATATCAAAATCTTTTAGAATATTTAAACCTATTCTACAAACCTATTATATATAAACCTAACTAACCTACATGTTCTTAAATATACAACTTAAAAACCGATGCAAAGATACTCCTAATCTATCATATATACTTTATAATAAGTAACCAATAGTTTTTCTCTCGTATCACATGCAACATTACCTTTACCCTACGTAACATTTTAACATCTTTTTAGCACAAACCTATAAAAAATATATATTTCCGTGCACTATTTTCCCATAAATTTTGTATTTTTGCAAACGAATATAAAAAAGCCAAAAGACAATGAAACCAAGAATCATGATGATTTCAATGAAATCAAACCTCAGAACAATGAGATACATCGGTCTTTTACTGATGTTTATCTTCTGTCTCACTGCGCAGAACATGATGGCGCAGCGAGGAAAACTTTTCAATTCAGACAACCAGCTTTCGAGCAACCTTGCCACTCAGGTGTTCCAGGATTCAAATGGTTTCATTTGGATTGCCACCCGTAACGGCTTGAATGTCTATGATGGCTATAACTTTAAGACCATCAGAAAAACCAAGGAAGACGCCAGAGGACTGAGCAGCAATTACATCAACTGTATTACCCAAGATATCCAGGGGCATATTCTGTTGGGTACAAACAACTCTCTCCTTTTATATAATGGAAAGAGTTTTACCAATATTCCGCTGCTCGACTCCAAGAACCAGCCTATCAGCACCTATGTAACCCAGGTTTATCGTCTGAAAAACAACGATATTGCCGTAGTTACATCGGGATATGGAATTGTGCTCAAGAAAGAAAATGCAGAAGTATGCTATGCTATGAAGGGCGAAGTGGAAAACCTGAAATACACACATAAGGTTCTGGAAGATAAACAGGATAGACTTTGGATTATCCTGGAGAACGGCAAACTATACCGTGCCGACAAGAAAGGGAAACTGACCAAACAGATTCCTGGAGCAGAAACGCTGGAAGCACAAGATATCAGGCAAGACAACAAGGGCAACATTTATCTTGCTACCAAGAATGATGGTATTTACCTTCTCAAGGCAGGTTCAACCATCTTCACCAAGATAGCCGGCATAGGCAATCTTCCTATTGACAACATCTATATCAGCCGCGACCAGCGCTTGTTTATCGGTTGCGATGGTATGGGTATCTTCGTGTATAATCCTGTAACAGGATTCTTGCAAAATAATCCTCTGTTCTGCCATGAAGTAAATCTTGCCAAGAGCAAGATTACCAGCATTATAGAAGATTTTACGGGAAACATCTGGGTGAGTATGCTCCAGAAGGGCGTATTCATGCAGTCGCAGGCTCAATGCGATTTCAACTATATGGGCTACCGTTTGGGCAACCGCAACGTGATAGGCGAAAACAGCATCACAAGTCTGTGTGCCAACCAGGGCGATCAAGTCTGGGTGGGCACCGACAAGGATGGTCTTTACCTCTTTGACATAAAAACCGGTAGCATCAAGAGCCATTTATTAAGCAACACCACGGTACTGGCACTCTGCAAAGACAAGAAAGGCAGAACATGGGTAGGAACCTATACTAACGGCATCGGATTGATAGATGCGGGGGGATCTTTCCATCCATTCAGCCTAGGCATTAGCAACCAGACGGGCATCTTCGATATCCAGGAAGACCCGCAGGGCAATATATGGTTTGCAACCATGGGCAAAGGACTTTTCCGCCTTTCTCCAGATGGAAGCATCAAGCAATGGAAAAAACAAGATGGTGCCGACAACAACCCGAAAAAGAACAGTATTCCTAATGATTACCTCATGAAACTTAGCATCTCAAAAGATGGTAAGCGGGTTTTCGTAGCCACTTCTGTGGGTCTGGCTTGCTATGACCAGCAAAAAAACAGCTGGACTTCCACTTTCGGTGGCGTCAACTGTCTGAGCAAGGGCAGTTTCTCTCATTGCGTTTATTCTGACAGCAAGAACCGCATATGGTTTGGCACTGAAGACGGCGCAATCTGCTATGATCCGAAGAAGGGATATGCTCATCCGAAGATTTATAACACAGAACTTGGACTTTCTGACAACAGCGTAGCCAGCATCATAGAAGATTACAAGGGAAGAATCTGGATAGGAACTACCTGTGGCTTAAACCAGGTAGATACAGAAAAAGGTACCATCAACAAGTACTTCTCAGACAATGGCTTACAGAGCAATGAGTTCAGCGATGCTGCAGCCTGCACGCTCTGGGGAGGAAAGATGCTGGTGATGGGCGGAACCGGCGGCATCAACTGGTTTGATACGGACAAGGTGAAACAGCATCCTTGGCAGGCAAAAGTTACCATATCAGGACTTCTTGTGGGCAACAAACCTGTATACCGGGATATGGAATCGGGCATCTACACCATTACAGATAAAGGGGTATATAACAGCGACAAGTTCTCCTTATCTCATGAAGACAACACCTTCACCATCCAACTGTCTACTCTTACATATAATAATGTAGAGCAGATCAGTTACGCCTACAGCATCAATGGTGAGGATTGGCGAACCATACAGTCTGGCATGAACGAGCTGTCATTCTCACACATGCCAGCAGGTACCTATAAGTTCCGTGTCAAGGCCATCTGCAACGGATACGAAACCCCTGTCAAGGAGTTCTCCATCATCGTTCACCCAGCCTGGTACGCCAGCATCTGGGCAAGACTCTGCTATCTGCTTGCCTTCCTGGGGCTCTGTCTGCTCTATGTCAAGCACCGCAAACGCAAGATGGAAGACCAGCTCATATTGCAGCAGCACATCCATGCGGAAGAGATGGGCGAAGCAAAACTGAAGTTCTTCATGAACATCAGCCACGAAATCCGTACCCCATTGACCCTTATCCTCACTCCGCTGTTCACACTGATTAAGGAAGATAAAGACGCTCACCGACAGGGCATCTACGATATGATGCGCAAGAACTCGGAACGAATCCTGCACCTGATTAACCAGATGATGGACCTGAGAAAGATTGACAAGGGACAGATGGTGATGCACATGAGCGAAACCGATATGGTTGCCTTTATTGGCGATGAATACAAACTCTTCTGCCAGCAGGCGATAGCCAAGAGCATCCAATTCACCTTTGAGCACGAAGACGAGACCCTCCCGGTATGGATAGACCGCGACAACTTTGACAAGGTATTGATGAATGTCCTGTCAAACGCCTTCAAGTTTACTCCTGCAGGCGGCAGAATCCGTATCACCCTCTCCCACTCGCCTCATCATGTCCGCATCGCCATCAAGGACAGCGGCAAGGGCATTCAGGAGGAAAAGCTCGAAACGATTTTCCAGCGCTTCTACCAGAGTACCACCACTTCTAATGACCGGAATGTAGGTACGGGAATCGGTCTCGACCTGACGCGCTCGCTCGTGGAACTGCACTACGGAACCATTACAGCCGCCAACAACAAGACACTTGATGAAGCCGACTGGAAGGAAGGAAGCCAGTTCCTCATCACGCTGCCTCTGGGCAACGAGCATCTGAAACCGGAAGAAATGATAGATGCACCGGAGCCACAGACTGCTGAAGACATCAAGGAACTGGAAGAAAACATGGAGGAAGGAAACGAAGAGAATGCTGCCGATACAGCCAATGACGCCGAAGAAGATTTCAAGAGCAAGGCAAAGAGCACCATCGCTGTGGTAGAAGACGATGAGGCAATACGTAATTTCCTGAAGACCCAACTACAGGAAACCTACAATATCCTTACCTTCTGCAACGGAAAGGAGGCGCTGCCGGAGATTATCAAGCAGAAGCCAAGCCTCGTTATCTCAGACATCATGATGCCAGAAATGGACGGCAATACGCTCTGTACCAAGATTAAGAACAATGTGAACACCAACCACATTCCAGTGATTCTGCTCACAGCGATGAGCAGAGAGGAAGACCAGCTGACCGGTTTGCAGTCGGGTGCCGATGCCTATGTGGTGAAGCCGTTCAATATGGACATTCTGCGCCGCACCATCATCAACCTGCTCAACGTGCGCCGTACTTTGAAAAACAAGTTTATGGGCAACGAGAGACAGAGCGACAAGCAGATTGCGATAGAAAAAACCCTTTCGCCAAAAGACCAGCTGATGGAACAGGTGATGAAGGTAATCAATGATAACATGGATAATGAGGACCTGAGTGTGGATATGATTGCCCGCGAAGTAGGACTGAGCCGTGTGCATCTGCACCGCCGAATGAAGGAACTGACCAACCAGACGCCACATGCCTTCATCCGCAATACCCGTCTGCAATATGCCGAAAAGTTGCTGAGCCACTCTAACAAGACGATAACAGACATCATGTTTAGCTGCGGTTTCTCCAACCCAGCCAGCTTCAGCACCATGTTCAAGAACTTTTATGGCTCTTCGCCTCGCGATTATATGCAGGCACACCGGAAAATCTAGCCTTTTCACTGCAGAAAAGGCCAGATGTTTCCCAAAATAAAGTATTTGTTACAAATAGAGAAGCTTATGATACGCCTCGCAAAGTGTTGGTAACATTCTGTGGGGGTATATTTAAAAGGAAAGCGGTAACTTTGCAGCAGAATTCTGAATACATGTTTCAGCCATGAGTTCAGATACTTATTCTGTAATTTTAAACCCAATAATAAAATGAAGAAAATTGCAATCTTATCGCTTTCCCTGACGCTTGCAGCCGCTGCACAGGCGCAGACAGCTGAGTTTGACTATTTCAAGTATGCGGGAAATGACGCTCGCTTCAATGTTGAAATCGACAAGACTCACCAGTATTACAACCCGGTACTGGCTGGTTTCTATCCAGACCCATCACTCTGTCGCGTAGGCGACACCTACTATCTGGTAAACTCTTCGTTTACCTTCTTCCCAGGTGTGCCTCTCTCAACCAGTAAAGACCTGGTCAACTGGCAGCCTGCCGGTCATGTTCTCGACCGCACATCACAGGTTCCATTGAAGGGCCAGCAGGTATCAGCCGGTATCTTCGCACCAGCCATCAGCTATAACAAGAAGAACAAGACCTTCTATATGATTACCACCAATGTGGGAGCCGGCAACTTCTTTGTGAAATCAAAAGATCCTTCCAAAGGCTGGAGCGAGCCTATCTATCTGAAGAAGATTGACGGCATCGACCCTAGCTTCTTCTTCGATGACAACGGAAAGGGATATATCGTACATAACGGTCCGGTAGTTGGCGGTGCCGACTATGAGGGTCAGCGTGCTATCCGCTGCTTCGAATTCGACGTGAAGGGCGACAGCATCAAGGGCGACTTCAAGGAGATTCTGCGTGGCGGAACCCATGTAGAGGCGCGTCCTATCTGGATTGAGGGTCCTCACCTCTTCAAGAAGGGCAAGTTCTATTATCTGATGTGCGCAGAAGGTGGTACAGGCGGATGGCACAGTGAGGTTATCCTGCGTGCCAAGAATCCGAAGGGACCATGGGTGGAATGCCCTAACAACCCTATCCTTACCCAGCGTACCGGTCTCGACCCTAACCGCAAGGACCCAGTGTCAAGTGCCGGTCATGCCGACATCGTAGAAGATGGCAAGGGTAACTGGTGGGCTGTATTCCTGGCTTGCCGCCCTTATGAAGAGGATATGTACAACACAGGTCGCGATACTTATCTCCTGCCTGTAACCTGGAAGAATGGATGGCCAGAGATTCTTGCCAAGAATACTCCTATCTCTACCGTTGGAGAGAAGGCTGGTTTAAAACCTGCCGCAAAGAATGAGTTCTCAGGCAACTTCTCTTATGTGGATAACTTCGAAGCAGATAACAGTAAGGTGGGTCTGAAGGAGTTGAATCCACGCTGGATGTTCCTCCGTGACTTCGTTGACTGTTACAAGGTAGAAAACGGCAAATTGAAGTTCAATCTCCTGCCAGGCAATATCTACAAGCGTGAGCCGATGTCTGCCATCTGGGCACGTCAGCAGCACGGCACCTTCACAGCTGAGACAGAAATCAACTTTACTCCTCGCAACGACAAGGATATCGCGGGCTTGGCACTTCTCCAGAAGGAAGACCACAACTTCGTATTGGGTAAGACCATGAAGAATGGCAAGCTGATGATTACCCTGACCCGTGCCGAGAAGAACAACGTTACTATCGCCTCTGCTCCTATCAAGGGAGGTAAGCTGAAGCTCAAGGTAGAAGGTCATGACAGATATTATGATTTCTATTATGCTGAAGAAGGCGGCAACTGGCAGCTTCTTGCCAAGGGTGTAGATGCCTCTAACCTGAGCACCCAGAAGAGCGGTGGCTTCCTCGGTGCCTGCATCGGTCTCTATGCTTCTTCCAACAAGGAATAAGGATTTGAGAAAAGATTAACGTTTTAGGAATAGATAATAAAAGAAAAGGTTGATACCTCGCGTTTTGCCTGGTATCAACCTTCTTCTTTTATTTATTCTTCACAATATCCAATGTCATTTTTCCTACCCAGATGGCGCTCTTGCCGTTCTGGTCGATTGGCACCGGTTTGCCATCGAGATTATTCAGATACTCCAACTGCTTGAAGTAGGTATGGCTATGACCGCCCAGTATCAGGTCGATGTCACGGGTGGCTGGGGCTACCTCAGAATCGTCGATGCCATCTATCTTCCAGCCCAGGTGGGATATGCAGATGATGACATCACACTTCTCTTTCTTCTTCAATATCTCTGTCATTTCCTTTGCCTTGGCGATAGGATCGAGATACTTGATGCAGCCATAGTTGGCTTCGATTACCAAACCGGCAAGTTCCGGACACAAGCCGAAAACGCCAATCTTCAGTCCCTTGCGCTTGATAATGGTATAAGGCTTTACGACATTTGCCAGTTCGGTACCAGTGAAATCATAGTTGGAGCAGACGATAGGAAACTTCGCCATCTTGAAGATGCGCACCATGTTGTCGATTCCGAAATCGAACTCATGGTTGCCGATGGTAGCAGCATCATATTTCATCTCGTTCATCAGTCCTACTTCCACATCTCCTTTGAAGAGAGAGTAATAAGGTGAACCCTGTGAGAAATCGCCACTGTCAAAGAGCAGCAAGTCGGGATTCGCCTTACGTTCCTGACTGATCATCGCCACCCTACGGAGGAAACCGCCACGATTGGCTGGTGCCGTATCTGCGAG
>ENA-OPDR01000069-OPDR01000069.1-human-gut-metagenome-genome-assembly--contig:-NODE-69-length-20600-cov-17.704746_pt1 | contig 20600 bp, 20 predicted proteins | sample MGYA00241630_ERZ501523 | MGnify/ENA primary metagenome ERZ501523 (study PRJEB25962, sample SAMEA2042389) | human gut metagenome | biome: human gut; feature: human-associated habitat; material: faeces...
AAACACAGCGTCGATAAACGCCTTATATGTCTGGACTGCTTTTCCCACCCAACACCCGCTTTTGTATAGATATGTCAGATAAGTGACTTCACTACACTCAGCACGGCGTAGGCTGCCGACTCGATTATCTTGTAAGAACACGTCTAACTGTGACAAAAAACGGTCGAGCATATACAGTCCGAGTACAAAAGTACGGAAATTAATCGAGAAAACAGCAATAATGATTGAAAAAATCTATTATTTGGCGTGAATTTAAGACTATTTAAGCCAATTCGCTTGAATATCTCGATTATTTTGTGTAAGAAAGCGCACCGTAATAGATGACAAACATTCTAAAATATGCAAACTGCGCTACAAATAGAAAGCAAAAAGCGCACAGAGTGATACAACCATTTGGTATTTCTTCTCTGTACGCTATTATATAATTAAGGTGTAATGCTTAACTGATACCTCTCGGCATCGTTCCATTCATCACGATAATCGTCGTTCGCCCCTGCTTTCCTGAAGTAGCTTGACATTCTTTGCGATTTCCTATCTTTTCAACAAGCCATCTTCTAAAAAGCAATGCTTGGTATGTATCCATTTGAAGTGCTATGTCGATAATCACTTCCATATCATAGACATGCGCAGAATATCCATTTCCAAGTTTGACGTATTGAGAATGCTGGAAATCTTTCAGCACACTTTGTTTCCAAATGCGCTTGATGGTATTCTTCACTGCTGTCCCCGTTACATTCAACAGTTCGGCAATCTCCCAAACTGTCATCCACACCTCACCATGATGTGGGGCGTAGATGACCATATCTTCTTGTATTGTTATCACTTGTCGTTTCATACTATGCCTTTTTTGTGTTCGTATTATCGCTGCAAATATTCCCGAATGTGAATTCCTCAATGTGATTGAGTTGTTGGGACAACTTTTCTACATCCTTGCTCAACTTTTCCTTGGTAATCTTGGCGTACACTTGCGTGGTCTTGATGTCTTTGTGACCAAGCATGGAACTTACTGTTTCTATTGGTACACCATTGGAGAGGCAAACCGAGGTTGCGAACGAGTGCCTTGAGACATGCCAGGAAAGTGGCTTGGTGATACCGCATTTCTTTCCCAATCTTTTGAGCGAACGCAGACAACTTCTATAAGGTGGTACAGGAAAGACTCTGCCATCCTTGCACAATCCACGATATTTCTCCATTATCTGCTTGGGATAGTCAAGCAACTTGATGTCGGCTTCCGTTCCTGTCTTCTGTCGGTGGATAACAATCCACTCGCCATCGTCAAAAAATGTCTTGATGTTCTCTTCCTTCAAGTTGTACAGGTCAATGAATGCGAGACCTGTGAAACAGCAGAATAGATACAAGTCACGCACCAACCCCATATGCTTTCTGGTGATAGGAGTTTCCATCAACAGGTGAATTTCTTCTTTTGTCAGAATCTCCCTTGTTGTTTCCTCGTTCTTGTACTCGTATCGTCTGAAAGGGTCTTTGACGAGCCACTCGTTATCAATCGCCCGAAAAATCATGGCACGGAGATTACGGACAAACACCATTGCGGAATTTATCTTCAGTTGCTTGTCTATTCTAAGGAATGTCTCATAGTTCGTAATAAACGGCAGGGACAATTCTTTCAAGGCAATGTCCTTTACACGGTAATGCGACTGCAAAAACTCGCCCACGTAAGCACAACCGATTCTATATTTTGTGAATGTGCTCAAAGATTTCATGCCAGCCTTGTATTGTTTTTCCATTTCATCCCTGCTTTGCTCATAGACTTTCATCAAGGTATGGCAGCGATACTCCAATCCAAGAAAAGCGTTCTTAACCTTGTCGGCAGAGACAAAGTTGTCTCGATCTATTATCTCCTGATAATGCTTGCTGATACTCACACGCATTTTGTCCAGGTTGCGGTTCACCTCCAAGGCTTGCATACTTTTTCCAGTCATGCGTCCGCCCTTGGTGTCCCACAAATTGGGATTCACAGTCATCTTGCAACTGAACTGTGCCTGTGTTCCGTCCACTGTGATACGTCCCATAACTGGAACTGTACTATCTTTCTTTACTACCTGTCTTTTGAGGTAGAAGATAATTGAAAATGTACTCTTCATAACGTCATTCTTTTTTGCGTTCAAAATTAATACATGAAGAGTCTTTTCTTGCTACGCATTTCACGGCAGAACACGGCAAATTTGGTTCGTAACCAAAAAACTTACGTTGCTCATTAGTAACTCACTATAAATCAGAGCGTTCAAATTCAATCCGTAACCTTCCTTATTCTTCCGAACCTCAACATTCTCCATTTGGGGTATAGGTTACGAATAGGTAACGTTCCTCTGTCTCATCTTGTCATATTCCCGTCTTCGTCTGTCCTCGTCACTTTTAACCAAAATGAGGAAAGTAACTGATAACCAGTAAACTTTCCTCATTCTTCTCTCAAACACTTTTTATATGTACTTTCACACAAAGAAAGTCCAGCAAGCGCTGTTCTCCAGCGTTCACAGGTCCATCATCATGTATGGGTTTTCTTAATTGTGCCATATTGTTTTGTTTTTAAATTAATACCTGCCACTCTCCGTGTTTTCTTCCGCCAACACGTTTCAGCAAGCCTTTCTTCTGTAATTTTGCTATAATGAATTTTACTCCATCCTCCGTAATATTACCTAGTGCATTAGCAGCATCTACTCTGGTTGCCTTAGGATTGCCTTTAAAGTATTCCAATACTTCCTTTTGGGTAGTATCCAAATTCTTTTGGGTAGCGATTTCTCTCTTTTGGGTAGTACTTATATCCTCAAATTGCTCCTTTTGGGTAGTAGAATCACTCTTTTGGGTAGCGTTTTCTCTCTTTTGGGTAGTACTTATATCCTCAAATTGCTCCTTTTGGGTAGTAGAATCGCTCTTTTGGATAGTTCTCGGTATCGTTACCTTAAACTCTTTTCCGTTTACGTCGTTTTCCAATCGAATATCAGGATATTCTGCAAGAATACGCACGATGCCCGAACCTATACCTTTATAATATAAGGCATTGGTGGCAAAGGTGGCCATATACGGATTACGCTGGTAGGTCTTACCATTGCGTATATCCTCTTCTGTTAGTCCGCCAGCCAAAGCTCCAGGACTGATTACCTCCACTCTGTCGTCAAAGACGAAAAGGCGGATGGGAGCAGGACGAAGCAGATCACGATGCACAAGTGCATTCTGAACAACTTCTTCCAAAACCTCTTCTGCTATCTCCAACTTGCCTAACGTATTGAACGATGCTCCTTCTTCCTGCACATTGTGCAGATTGGCTTTGAGAAAAGCCATGCTCTTGTTGTAAAGCTGCGACATATTGCCCAATATTTCTTTGGAGTCACGATATTGTGTGCCTGCGAGATCATTTCCGAAAAATGATACGGCTTTTACCATGCAAGTTGGACAATTGTACTCTGGATGTTTGCCAAAGAACAGGTATCCGGCAAGTGTCGGTACGCCATGATGATTAAGAATATGTATATTCTTTAATACCTGTTCCGCCTTACCTCCAAATCCGTCTAACGTCGTAGCATAAACCTTCTGAAGGTATTCGTCAATGGCATAGCGGTCAAGATCATCAAACGTCGTACCGTTCACACCAGCGGCATCTGGTTGATAACTGCCTGAGTCTTGAAACAGGGCAAGAATCTCCGAGTTCTCTGTAATGCGACGTTTATCGGCTCCTTGCTTCACCCAAATTTCTCCGTTGAGATTCTTGTAAGGCTTGTTTTTACCTTCCTCGACAGAACATATCAGGAAATGCTTTTCTTCCATGCGCACAACCTCCGTTTCAATATAGATGGTTGGGCGCACTTGCTCATTGGCAGCATTGCCAAGTTCACGACTGATTACCTGAATCTCATCGTATGACAGACCAACAAGCTTGCCACATTTGTCTTCCACACCAAAGAGGATTACTCCACCTTTGGTATTGGCAAAGGCAATCATCTCTTTTGCTATTTCCTTCTGCGAAGTAAACGATTCCTTAAACTGTACCTTAGTGGTCTCACCACAAAGACACAGGTCTTTAAAAGTATCTTCTGTCATCATACAATCATTTAATGCTTGTTCCACTTCTCTATTTCTTGCTCGACCATGGTGATGGCTTTGCGCTCATATTCTATGGCTTTTCCCATCGCAGAACTATATACCATAACTTTATCATGAATATCATCCATAACCTTTTTATCTATAATAGGTACAGGAATCAATTTAAGGTGTGGCGGCTCTACATGCTGTATTACAGAGCCAAAGATATATCTTTGAATCAGTTTCTTACCATATTTAGAAGCCAGAAAAGCATATACATAGCCTGCTCTGAGGATGTCATTCGGAGTTATCCGAATGACATGCTCAGAAGCAAGCTTCTGAGCATGTCCGGCATGCGCCCAAGCGACATTACCAATGGTACCAGAGCGTGGCAATAGTATAGTACCTTCTTTGATCATTAGAGCTTCTATATTTGCTGTTTTTTTAGAAGACAAGCGTTTCTCACTATCAGGAGTAGCAAGGAATATGTCTGCACCCCCTAAGAAAGTGATACCTTTTTTAACATAATATCTTTTGAATATGTCTGGGCGTGAAATATTTGAACATACTTCGCCTAACGATTTCCACTCATAATGTTCTTTTATATATTTATCAATATCCTTACCTTCAGATATATGAAAAGAAGCTTCAAATCTTTTATTTATAGAGGTCAGAATCTCTTTAGACGACACCTTACCCAAACAGCTTTCTTTAAACGGCATAAGAAACAATGTGTCAAAATAGCCAATCGCATATTCAAGCGCATCTGATGCATTCTCTCTTAATCTCGCCGCCTCTTGTACCAAGTCATTTACTTCTTCTTGGAAGAATTCGGCAAAACAGGGTACTTTGATGTTTCGTACATGGTCGGCATTGATATGTTTGACTACACCGCCAAATTGAGATTGAGTAAGTTGGTTATATCCATATTTCGATGCTAAAAAAGCATACAGATAGCCTCGAAGATTTTTTTCGTCATTGGGTACAATTCTAATTAAATCGTGAGTTGCTATATGGTTCTCAAAGGAAGAATTTGTATATGTAACATTGCCTATAGTTCCAGAACAAGTAACAACTATCCAATCTTTTTTCAGCATAAGATACGACAAAATAGATGCTTGTTTTTTAGACAAGTATCTACCTGTGTCCAAATTAGCCAATACCGTATCTGATGCTGCTAAATAAGGAATGCCATGTTCTGCATCTTTTACGAAAATGCGGGAAAAAATATTTCCAAGGAATACATTTTCTGTAGCATCCGCAATAGACACTTTCTCAAAAGGTACATTTTCAACTTTTTCTCTAAGAGTGATAGCATCACTTAAATGAAAAGAGGGATCAAATCTTTGAGTAGAATGTACGTTTTTTGTATTTACAACATTATATTTCATACTTTTCCCTCCTTAAATTCCTTATACGCCTTCGCCACTTTTGGCAGATCATCTGCCAAGTGCTTGATACGTTCTCTACGTTGTCTTACTACCTCACGTCCGTTATCAGCGTATGTGAGCCATTTTTTATAATGTTCAAACAGAATTTCAGCTCCGTCATCGTCCTTTTCATATACAGGAACACCACGACGGTCTTTGCCTACCTGTTCTACAATTGCCATAAATACGTCATAGTCCTCATTTGCAATAGGCACAAGCATTTCAGCATCCGTCTTCTTCTGAAGGAAGAGGAGCGATGCCTGCACACCTACCTGTGGCAAGAAAGTCTCTACTGGCAAATCCACACTTGCCAGGAGTTTGAAATGCTGGAGAATCCACAAACGTACACTCTCTGTATTTGGATTGCCCAAAATACCATCAGGCAATACGATTGCCATTTTGCCGCCAGGCTTCAAGAAGTTGTAACATGCCTCAATAAAAAGTACTTCTGGAGCCTTGCTGCTCAATTCATATCGCGCAGCAATCTCCTGATCTACTTCTACTTTCGTACCAAACGGAGGGTTCGTAAATACCATATCAAACTTGCCCTGTGCGTTTGTTGCAGGAGTTTCAAAATGGAAATCACGGTCGGCACTGTGACTGATACTTTCATTTACAGCCTCAGCAATATGAGGAACATCTGGTTTGCTACCATAAGGATAATCCAGAGAGTTGATGTTATAGATATTTGAATGTCCGTCACCAGCCATCACCATATTCATACGTGCAGCCTTCTTCAAGTCCGGGTCGAAATCGAAACCGAATATCATCTTCTCGGCATACTCTCGAACAGCATCATCCACTTCAGCAGAGTTCAGTTTGGCTTCAAGGTGCATCTCGTCCAATTCCGGATAGAAATTACGGGCTATCTTGTGGCGCACATGGTCGAGTACCATCACAAGGAAACCACCCGAACCACAAGCAGGGTCGAGCACACGACAATTCTGATTGGGATCAAGCATCTCAACCATACATTTGATAATATTACGAGGTGTAAAGAACTGACCAGCCTCCTGCTTCAGCGTGTTGCTTACAATGGTTTCATAAGCTGTACCCTTCACGTCAACCGTAGCATCAAGGAAAGAATACTTTGCCAGTTCACTTGCTACAAAAGCAAGACCACGGTCGGAGAGCGTAATTTGCTCATTGCCTTCGAACACATCCTTAAAGACATGACTGTCCTTCAAATCCTCAAAGATTCCCTTGATTCGCTCAGCAACAGCATGCTGTCCTTCTGGAGTATTCTGTTCTTTCACACCCACCCAAAAACGACGGCGATAACTATTGCCCTCTCTTGCATCAGAGAAGCGACGTTTCTCGTCATAGAGCTTGCAGAATATCAGGTTGAGAAGTTCCCAAAAGGCTGTTTTCTTCATACCCTCGTTACCATAGATATAATCATGACAACGCTTAAATGTCTTGACAAGCGATTCATTGGCTGGTTTGCGTGGCACAGCTCTTTCTCCCTGTTTTTCAAGGTCTTCAAGTGTCTGTCCCTCGGCAGGAAAATCAGAAATTGCCTCACAGGTTACCTGTCCGAAATCATCTTCAAAGGCATGTACATATTGCAGGTCTTCACCGTTTGTCCAACAGGCAAACTCGCAATCTGTAGTACTCAGAATATTTTCTGTCGTAGCCTCAACACCTGCCTTTTTATCGGTTGGCTTCACTTTGGCATCTTTTGCTACAATGATAAAGCGGATAAGCTCATCTTCATCATGGGCACGACCAGCATTAAAGATGGCCAAATCCACTTTTTGAGTTTTGTTTTTACCAGTATCAACATCCTCATACTTCACCTTATAGTCACGCTCCATATCCTCAGAAGCGAAACCATATTCTTCCGTCATCATTGCAATCATCGACTGCAAAGTCATTTCTTTTTCTGTGGCTTTCACCACACGATTAGTGAGTGAACACACCATTTCATTCTCGCCAAGAACAATCTCGTTATTATGAGAAGTCTCTATGTTTTTTTCTACTGTTGCCATTTTATTTGCAAAATTAATAAATTAATTCGAAGCACTATCCATTTTGCTTCATCCAAGTTGGTCCAAGTTTAAATCTATCTGTTTGACCTGAAAATTGGCATACTCGCATCATTTCGTCGCAATAGGCGAAGGCATCTTTATATAAAAGGCGTCATCTGTTGAGGAATTAATCAGTTCCTTCACATCAACCTGTAAAGCCTTCGCTATTTCAAACAACGTTTCCAAACTTGGCTGTGCTGTATTTGTACACCACTTAGATATGGTTGCAGGATCTTTGTGTAATTCTCCTGCAAGCCATTTGGCAGTACGTTTTTTCTCTACCAGCACTAGCTTAATCCTATTTAAGTCTTTTTGATCCATGACCTTTATTTAAATTATGCCACAAAGTTACAATGATATTTCTAAAATAACAAATAAAAATTGTATATTTTTCATAAAATATTGTGTTTTAAGCAATTTTTATTGTTATTTCGATTAACAACTACTATCGCTATTATATCAATTATTATTTCAGATTCACCTTCGAAAAGTATTTCGAATGCGATATTTTCACTTTCAGGCAGTTAATATAACTTAAATTAAATCATAAAACGCTTCAACTATGTGATATTTTCACTATCTTTGCACAAAAAATAAATTAAAATATAAAAAATATGATTATAAGAGTCAGAATTAGAAATTTCCTTTCGTTCAACAAAGAGATCGAATTCTCTATGATACCAGGACAAGGAAGACTAAAAAAAGAGCACAAAACTACGCCTATCGGCGGATATTGTGTATTAAAAACTGCAGCCATATATGGAGCGAATGCAGGTGGTAAAAGTAATTTGGTAAAGGCTATCGCTTTTATCAAATACCTAGTACTTCATGGTACCCGACCAGATAGTCTCATTGACTACCATAAGTTTCTATTATCAAAAGAATCTCAAAACGAACTTTCAAAAATAGAAATAGAGTTTCAGGCTGGGGAAAAGAATTTTGATTATGGAATCGAATTCAACAATGAAGAAATCGTCAATGAATGGTTGTATGAATTTACCAAACGTTCCGAGTCTATGATATATGACAGGAAAGAAGGTAAATTTACTTTAGATGGTCTATTCAAACGCAACAAATCTGACGAATCCAGACAATATTTACAGTTCTTTGCACAATCAACTCCAAAGAACCAACTCTTCCTCCACGAGGTGTTCTCAAGAAATATCAAAGACAATGTTGATAATATAGAGGATCTCACAGCTGTTACAGATTGGTTTTTAAATACATTAAAAATAATTTTTCCAGGTACACCATATAAACATGGAGTAATGCTACAGGCTGCAAATGACAGTGAGTTACAACGTTTCTACGCTGTTCTTCTTCGCTATTTCGACACAGGCATAGATAGTATCAAGCTAAATGATGTTGACATTGACAAATTGGGTATTCCTCAAGACTTACTTCGAGATATAAAAACAGACTTATTAAAAACAAAGGACAAAGATGCCTATGGCACCCTTTCGTTTGACGATGAGCTGTACTTGGTGTCAGCAGAAAATGGACTAATCAAGACGAAAAAACTCATCACAATCCATAAAATGATGAATGGTGACAAAAATGATATAGCAATGTTTTCTCTTAGCAACGAAAGTGATGGAACCAAACGTTTGTTTGATTATATTCCACTCATATTAGACTTAATAAGAGGAGCAAAGGTTTTTGTTGTGGATGAAATAGAAAGAAGCCTTCACCCATCATTGGTTTACCGAATTTTTCAACTATTTCTCGACACATGCAGCCAAACCGACAGTCAACTCATCGTTACAAGTCACGAAACGACATTAATGACTCAAAACCTTCTAAGAAAGGATGAAATCTGGTTTATGGAAAAAAGCGAACAAGGTGAGAGCAAATTGGTTTCTTTGGAAGAATATAAAGTTCGATTTGACAAAGAACTTCGTGGTAGCTATTTAGAAGGTTCTTTCGGTGGCATACCAAAGTTTGACGACAAAGAACTTCAATCTCTTTCTAACCAAATTACAAATTCAAAAAGTAGTATATGCCAAGAGAACGTAAAGCATTAAAACGTATATCCAACAGAAAGTTACCTCAGAAGAAGCGACTTTCGGATTATAGCAAAAACATTGCTAATGAAGTAATAAAATTAGTACCAAATAGAAACAAGAAAAATGAATAAAGATTTTTACATATCAATTTTTGGTGACAGGTACGATAGAGAAGCAGTACTTTTCCCTGCATCAGTAACTATTCTTCTGATAGTATTTGCCTTAGGAAATATACTGCATGGGTACTTGGAACACATAGATGTACAGGATTCTAAGGTACACATGACTATTTTTGCAATACTTATACTCATCATTACAAAAATAATGATGTGGATAATTCGTACACTATCAAAAAACTCAATAGAAAGGCTTACTTATGGGAAAGAGAAGTTAAATTTTCCAACAATTTCAATGTTGCTACCTTCATCAAGTATATTGAGCAATGAGTACAAGAATAGAATCCTTTTAAAAGCACAAAAAGATTTTGAAATTGATCTCAACACATCAATTAGCAATCAAGAAGATGAAACTAAGGTAAGGAAAGTTATTGCTGAAGTTACAAATTTAATCAGGAAAAAAGTAAGCCGCCTTGAGAGAACAGAAACTTACTTAATTAAGAATATAAGATATGGTAGATGTCGCAACATGATTGGGGGAAGCACAATTGCAATTCTGATACAATTGGTAATAACTATCTATAGTGCAATAAAAGGCTATTCTTTGTTTTGCCCAATTATAAGTATTACCATCAGTTGTATGTTGGACCTATACATGTTCTACATATATAAACAAGCTGGTATAGAGTATGCAAAAGAACTTTTTGAAAACTATTTAATTTGTAAAAATAATGAATAATACAAAAATTACTTTTTATCCAGTATCAAATGGAGATACTAATCTCATCGAATTTTCCGATGGGAAGAAGATGTTAGTAGATTGCAAATTTAGAGCTTCATCAGAAGAGGATAATGATGAATACAATGTAATCGAAGATTTGTTAACAAACAAACTAAAAAAGAAGGTATACGATTTGCCATATTTAAACGCATTCGTATTAACCCACCCAGATGAGGATCACTGTTTGGGATTTTCCTCTAAATTTTTCAATGGAAAAAACCCTGCGAAAAAAGAGCCTAGCAAGTCTGAAATAGACAGTAAACTTATCCTTATTGGAGAGTTGTGGTATTCACCACGTGTTTTCACGGAACAACAGCAAGAACTATGCGATGACGCAAAGGCTTTCAAAAAGGAAGCAGAACGCCGTATGAAGTTATGGAAGGATAATGATTCCACGAAAGACGAACCAGGAAATCGAATTAGAATCATCGGATATTCAGACATAGACGATTTGAACGGCATACCTGACAAACGTATTACCGTTCCAGGAAATGAGCTTAATGAACTTGATGGCAAATCAACAAAAGATTACCGCTGGTTTATTCATGCACCTTTCAAAGAAGCCATTGAAGGAGATAACAGAAATGAAACAAGTATAGTAATGCAAATAAGAATTGATGCTGGGAGCAAATCTGATGTAGGAAAAATTATGCTTGGTGGAGATGCCGAATGGCGAGTTTGGAAGCAAATCATGGAGAAAACAAAAGATAACAAGCATCTAGTTTGGAATTTATTCGAAGCTCCACACCATTGCAGTTATACATACTTTGCAGATAGCAGAGATGATAAGCCTAGCCAACAGTCAATTGATTTCTTAGATAAGATGGAAGGTAATGGTTATGTTGTCAGTTCCTCTAAAACTATAAAAAAGAACAATGATAATCCACCATGCCAAAAGGCAAAAAATCGTTATCTAGAGCATTTGAAAGAAGAAGAACATTTCTTATGTACAGAAATAGATGGAGTCCAAAAGCCTGTAGTCTTCGAGATTAAATCTGACGGAATTCATCTCATTGAAACAGAAAAGGAGAACGATGATCAAAAGCAAAATTCCATTGCACAAAAACCACATTATTATGGATAAATTTTCAGACAATTATTCTCACAAGATATCAAATGAAGTTGTTCTTAAATTAAAAGAACAACTTCATTCATATGAATCGTACGAATTACTCGGAAACTCATATGAAATTTTCGAAACGCCAAACAAATGCTACGCTATTAACACTAAAGTTAGAGTTGATGCAGGTTCTAATTCGCTACTGCGAACTAACGAACCTATCATTATAGAATTCTCCAATATTGAAGACATAGAGCTCTCTTACATTAATGTGTATCCTAACAGAAAGGATTTCCCCTATGATAAGCTTCCTCATATAAATTATGCTGTAGGAGAAATGCCTCCTTCCTTATGCCTTACCAGAGAGAATTTTCTTGATTGGTATGCAGAACACAACTTTGATGATTTCTTTAAATTAATTTCAGAATGGTATAATGATGCTGCTCATGGTAATCTTATAAAATTTAAAGAGCATGACGCTTACGAACCATTCAGAGCAAGCAAAACCGGCATAATTCTTTTCAAAAAGCCCTGGGAGGATACTGTTTTAGAAAAGAAAAAACATGCTGGTTCTTTTGTATATTCTGTCAAACGCATTATAGATGATTGTGAAGCATATGAAGGAACTATCGGAAGTCAAAAATACGAAGGAGATAGTCTTGGCATTCTTCTATACAGAAACTGTGCAATTATTTGCAAAGAATGGTTTATACAAAAGCCTAAGACATGGGGAGAATTGTTGCATTTCATTAAAGAAAACGGCTTTGACTTCAACATTAAAAATGTCAGACAAACAATAGAGAGACATCATTTAAAAGACATCAAGAATGTATTTTTCCAGTTAGCATTTGTCAGACCAGTGAAAGTACTTAATAAAAATACGAGAATAGACTATTTGTATTTCTGCGTAAAATATATAGATGTCAACACTAATAATACGGAAGGTATAATCCAGGAGGTTATAACTTATGATATTGCAACAAAAGATCTTGCAAGATACATATCAGCTACCCCAAACAACATATCAAACAAGAAAATTTTAATACTTGGTTGTGGCGCTATAGGTAGCAAACTTGCTTACCACTTATATAGAAGTGGTATCTGTAATCTTACAATTTGCGACAATGACATAATGGAATCACATAATGTTTGTCGACATGCACTTTCCAATTGGGACTTTCGTTCCAGCAAAGCTCTTTTGGTAAAAGAACAGCTTGACTCGATGTTTTACCATAACAACAAAACAGTTGATGCTATAACAGAGAATATCCTCACATGGTTACCCAATCAAAATTTAAAAGAGTACGATTTAATCATTGAGGCTACTGCTTCTACTGCAGTATTTCGAATGCTCACAAAAGTAAGCACAAAGTGTAACGTTCCTATTGCAAGATTTGCATTATCTGATGCAGGAAAAATCGGTTTGTTGTACTTAAATTACAACAGAAAGAACCTGTTATCAGACTATCACATACAGATTGCTTTAGAATCATGTAATAACGAGGACATAAGAAAATGGCTTCAAGATGAAGATAAATATAACTATGATTTAATCAGAGTTGGAGAAGGTTGCCATTCCAATTCTATGATTTTAAGTGATGATACTATTAGTACGCATTGCGGAATCGCTTCTAATATAATACGCAATATGTTTGCCAAACCTGCACAAGAGAATAAAATATACATATCATTTGCAAACATTGAATATATCGGACAAGTCTTCACAGATGTAATAGATCTTGAAAATTATACGAGTATAACATGCGAAAATGATATCTCTTGGACGGTAAGAATAAAATCAGACATTTTAACAGAAATCAGACATAACACCAAAGTTGCTGGAAGAAATGAGACAGGGGGCTATCTAATGGGTTCTATTGACCTAAAATATAAAATGATTTATGTCACCCACAACTATACTCCAAGTCATTTATATTCAAACGAGACAAACTTAGAGTTGCCTATATCTGAATGGAAGAATGAATATTTGAAGGTTTACACTAGTTCTAACAAAGTGATAGACTATATTGGAGATTGGCATAGCCATCCTACAGGAACTCTTAAGATGTCAGACACAGACAAATATACATGTAAAGAAGTCTTAAGAGATGAAATAAATGCAAAAATTGGAATATGCATTATTACAAATAAGAAGAAAACCCTTGCATATTTATTACATTAAAATAAGCATAAAAAGAGTGAGTAAGCCGATACAGATTAGATAAATACTTACCAATTAACATTACACTATCAAACCCAATCTTAATTTATACTCTGTATTTAAGTCTGCACATTCTCAGTCAAGAGAATATGCAGACTTTTTTTATACCCATCCTTTACGATGCAAATACCAAACAAGCCAATAAATTAGTATCTCTGATCCGAATCCACCTCCAAGGACAATCCATAATACATTGGAATGGATTTCTGTAATATTTACAAGGATTACCAACACCAAAATCAAAATTGTAAAAAGCAAAGTCAACATACATGCCGCAGCAACATCAAGAGGAATCGAGATTCTACCTGATGCCTCATTTACATCATCAAGCACCGCTCGCACTTTCTTGCCAAAAGCATCAGCTACATCATCACCCATTTTTACTGCAACCTTCTCTATACTTGACTTAATTCTTTCATCCACTCGAACAGTATTAGCCTCCTTCAACATAGGAAGGAGTTTGCCAACCTTGGCTGTAGAAGCATCTACTTGTTCTGAGATAATCTTGTAATTACGGACACTTTGCTCAACTATGCCTGATAATGCACGAAACGCATTGATGTATTGATTGAGCAAATCACGATCCATATCTCTCTGTTGTTCGGGCGAAAAGGTATCCAATTGCGCCCGAAGTTCATCTGTATCAAATTTCTTCATTTAAATATAATATTATTATCTACGTCTTCCATATCTTGCTCGTTTTCCCAATGCAGCAATAGCAGCCTGAGCACAACGATGTGCCCACTCCATTTCATCTTCACGTGGATCTCGTCCCCATTTCTGATCATTGCCTGTACTACCACCTCCTCCTGAAACTGAAATGTTGGGAGTAGCGAGCATCGTAAAATAAGCTGTAGCAAGATTCGTCAACATCTTCCAGTTAGCTACACTACGAAAATCAAACTCCGTATCAAAATAGTCCTCTATCGCTTTCGGAATAAAGCGATCATAGACTTCGCCATCAATATTTATACTTACACGTGATGTTCCAGGAACTCTTTCCGTATAAGAATTGAAAGCTCGGCTATATGTATCATCAACGAACTTTGCCGTGGTATTCCCGGCAGTTCCAATACCAGAGCCATCAACTTTAAAGCCTACAGCTATACCCTTCTGGGGCTTTTGAACAGGATTATTCATTGAAGCAGAAACATTCCTCATCTGTGGATGAAGCAACTTCCAGGTAGTTTCGATATTCTTGGCTATCAACTTTCGTCCACGCCCCAATTCAGAAGCCTTGTACTTTGCATTACCTTTCGCCAAAACATAACCACGAACGATACCCTCTTTGTCACGACGTAAACGCACATCATATCCTTTTCTTTTCAACAAATAAGCATATTCATCCCATGACCAATGCGGCATTAATCTAATGATGTCCATACAATCCTCACTCACCTTCCTGAGATTATTGTCTCGAATCTCACGAGCCGTAGTCCAACCATATCTTCGAGCAATAATCTCAGCTGCTCGTTGGGCACGAAGATGAATGGCATGATCATTATTCATCTGTCCCCATTCTGTCATTCTACTAACTGCTGCATGAAGATGAGGTGTACCGCTCTCAGAATCTTTATGGAGCCAAACAGTAGCCATACTACATCCAAGATAAGTTTTGTCTGATACCAACTTACCCTTTTTGTCATAGATTACCTGTTTGTCAAACTCTTCTATAAAATCGTTCCAAAGTTTCTTCCAATCAGATAAAGAAAAGTCCTTGGTATGTTCAGCAGAAGGACTTATCTCGATACGGATCACGTTATTCTTGACATCCATTCGTGATGCAGAAATCAAGTTCATCATCATCCAAATCCCCAAAGCATCCATATCTGCATCAAGATTTTGATTACATACATGGTATATTTTCTCCGGATGTTTCTTGTGCTCCGACTCACCACTCATATATCTGATGGCATTGATACCATGTGATATTGCTTTTGCCTTTGCAATCATAAACTACTAATTTAAGTTGAACTAGATGGGAATTCATTAACTTTCTGTACCGACTTCAAATAGTCGACTACAGCATTCGTTATTGGCACAACCCTCTCATACCAATCAAACATCACACGATAATTACGAAAGAGAGAAAGCTTTTGTTCGTTAGTTAACCCAGACAAAGCATTAGCAAAATTGACCATATCAATACGGCATTTCGCCAAATTTCCTAGCAGTTTTATCTCTTCATTAGACAACTTGTTCTTTGGCTTATACCCCAAACAACGAGCACGAACAAAGCTACTTACTGTCATATTACAACTTTTAGCAGCCGAACAAATCTTCGAATATTCACCCTGAGTCACCTTGGTAACTACCACATGATTTCGTTTATTCTCCAACGATATTAGTTTGCTTTTATTTGTCATTTCTTTAATCGTTTAAAATGTTCATATCAAGGGTTGTGAGCCTGCGAACGACTTCATCCTCCGCTCTTTCTCAAAGAAAGGAGGCGAGAACGCAGAGGATACCGAGCGCAGCAAAGGTAATACCTCGGCATATCTCGCAACAGAAATGCCGTCACCTCTGCTTACCCACAACCCCTTCAGCCCTTTAACCAGTTACCTTGTCCCAAGGCTTAGCCTTCAAGTATTGATTCAAATAGAACTGGGCAGAAGGCTCAGGAAACTGACTCAAATAAACTGGAACAAAATCTATGGCACGCTGCTTATCAGACTCCGCCATAGAATCCCAAGCATTTTGAAATTCCCCCGTATAAGTACCGATTTTCGGATAGACATCAACCAATCGCTGCAAAGGAATTGGAGCGTTAGAAGCAACTTCCTCTTTCTTCTCTTCTACAACCGATTCGGTCTTCTTCGGTACGACTCGTTTTTTACTCACTTTGCGTTGAGCATTCTGAGTATTAACAACACGTCGCTGCTCATAAGCATTACGTTGAGCATCGATTTGTTCACGAAAAAGCGTAAAGAACGCTTTCAAGAGGGAATTGGAAAAAGCTGGTTCCTTTTCCTCTTCTACATAGCGAGCGATAGCTTTTGCTATCTGTCCCGCATCTTTGTCTTCCAATTGCGCTAAAGCAACATAAAGACTTGTTGGAATTGTTATTGCTTTCATTAATTCTAAAATTTATTTTATGAATGGATTCGGATACCATATTGACGGCAAATCCAAAAAAATGTTCCAATACTAACACTTTGGTAATTTCGCTTCAACAAATCAGAAAACAGTTTATCTGTCTTCAATTCGTTATAATCCTGATTCTGTTGACTACAGATGTGGAAGAACGGTCTGCCATCTTCTCCCAGAGTAGCAAGAGAACAGCCAACCTTCATCCATTGTTCATAGGAAACTGTCACATCCGTTCCGGTGCGGCTGATTATCTCACAGCATTTTTCCACAGCCAGAAAATCATCATTCCCATTGAAATCACTAAGAGGATAAACCACCTTTCTAGGCGGTTCCACATAAACACCTTCGTATGGGATTGCATTCATGTTAATTAGCGGATGCTCATCATAACTCATGCAACGCATACGAGTTATATCACTACACGCCTTGTCTATGGTGATTCCCATTTTTTCAAAGTCGATTTGCAACTGTCGAAACTGTTGCAAATGATTTTGTGGATACCGCAAAGGAATAATGGCGAAGATACCTTTACCACTAACACTGAGCGAACAATAAGCAATCTGAGGCAATACAGCCAACTGAGTTTTGAGTTCTTCCCAATTCGTTATATCTGGGTTTTCCTTAGAATCTACATCAATGCTTATCAACCCCGAATATTGCTTTATGTTCCCAACGGCTCTCGTTGGAGCAAACACACCACTAATAGCTGCTTGTGGGAGTCGCCGTTTCCATTTATCCCGTTCCTCCTTATCTGCAATACAGCGCATCATCTGGATGACATTTGCATACTCTTTAGAGAAAAGGAAATCATGCAAGGTAATTACCCTTCCCACATTATCAGTGACTCCATCGTAAACTGAAATTTGCCTTGAAAATATATTCATAGATATACCTTATTTTATAGTTTCAGTTGCGACACGTCCTATATTTCTAATTATCAACAAGATAGAACAGCAACCCACCGCAACCATATTTCAATCTGAGGCTTATCATTCTGCTACAGCAGGTTGCGGTAGGATTACGCTTGAACTCCCTTTATATAAAGGGGTTTCCGTTAATGCGCAACCGCAACCATGAAGTTCTGGCTGTTTATTGACTATCCTACTCACGTATTGCCTGCTAACACCAATACCTTCTGCAAACTTAGTAATATTCATTTTATCTTCTCCTACTAGGGAATACAGCAGTTTAATCAACTGTTCTTTCGTCATCTTCTTAACTGTCGTTCCTCCTGTAATAAGATTCAATGCTTTGGTTCCACAATACTCGAAGTAGCGCATACACTCCACACTATACTTCATTTCTTCTGCTGACACCTCTGTAGAAGATGGAAAAGCAAAATAACAACCAGGCCCAGCATCATCTTGGCAAGACAAGATGTGAGTAATGGCACACCATTTCAATACATGAATACGCAATTTCGATAACATCGATGCCTGGAACGAATCATTTTCATCCGTTCTAGCCTTTGTTTCGTTATAGTAATCTATGTACACTTGCTTAGCTTCAGCACTGAGCGTCAGTTCCATATTCCCCATCTTCAATAGCTTCGTGAAGATCTCATTCCAAGCTTCTACATAGGATGATTCCAACACTACCTCAGAATAAAATGACTTCGGTATATTGTCTGGATATACAAACAGCCACCTCTGCACAAAACCCAAACTAGCCAAATTTCTTTTGAAAGCTTCAGTAAAAGCATCTGGCTGGATGCCACCCATCATGCAAAGAAATGGATGTTCTATACGAATTGGCATTTGAGTCTTTCGAGTGACAGAAAAAGTGGTACCATCCCAGATGGAAAGATAGTTGCTTATCTCACCACTATTATGATAGCGTCCGATATCATCTATGAAACCCTTGATTTCATCTCGGTACAACAGCAGTCCATCACGAGAGTCACATCTTCTATCAAGCACCTGATACAAACCTTCAGGAGTAACATCAGAGACAATCAGTTGATTAAATACAGGTTCATCCTCCTCGACATTCTTTTTGAAGACCTTATATTTATCACGAAAATCCCTATAGCGTTTACCATCCTCTTGATGCATAGGTTCCAAAAGTGCCTTGATTGGTGAACTTTTGTTTGAACCGCTTGGAGCTATATGACAAATCCATAGATTAGGATGATTTCGATACTTCCCATCATGAATCGTCACATGTTTTCCACACAAAGTTGCCACGATACAATACACCGCAGATGTAATGAAATCCTTCGGGCACTGGAATACCTTAGCATATTGCTCGATGACTCGCTGTACTTCCAGACGAAGAACATAAGTAGGCAATTCCTTTGGTGGAACATCCAGTGAATGCGAATTGATTTTAAGCATACCATATTATTTATCAAGATCAAAGACACGCTCAATATCCGACTGACGATAGAAAGATTTTCTTCCCATCTTAACAGGTTTGAGCAATCCATCCTTCGCCCAACGCCATAGCGTCACCTTAGATATACGATACTTGCTCGCTACCTCATCTGGAGTAAGAAGAGTCTCTGTCTCCTTCTTACGATTCAATTCACTTTCCTCTTTCCAATCAAGAAAGAGTTCTTTTAAGTCAGCCACATTTACTACTACTTGTAAAGGGACATTCTGGTTTACGATTTCTGAAATTTTCATATTCTATTATAATTTTAAATTAAACTTCTGTTCTTTTCAACAACCTTCAAAACGAGAAACGAATGAAGGGATATGAAACAAATTGCGCTGCAAAATTACAATAGAAGGATTTATCTACCATATTTTTTTATCCCTCAAAAAATATACGCAAAAATAGGGATAAAAAAATATCCTCAAAAAGTTTTTGAGGATATTTTCGATTACTTCAATTTTTTACTAACTAAAAGATATTCAAGTTGTTCCGCATCTTTAGCCTTAACATTATAGCCATTATCTTTGTCACTATAATAGCGGTGTACTTCGGTAACAAAGGAGTCTGCCTTAACCGTAAGTTGTAGTTCATTCCATAATTTGAGAAGTACCTTTCTATCATAAAGAGCAGCACTTATGTCACCAGGGTAATACATTTTTACATTTCCATTTTTTTGTAAAAATGAGAAGAACACAGCAGCACGCTTAGCTGCACTTCTTCCATTTCCTTTAACATACGAAAGACAAGTTTCTATGTATTCCTTTAGATATTTTTCATCTTTTGAACTATCCGCATCAAGGCGCAAAAGTTGCGTAAAAGAAGCCTTCTCTTCCAATTTAACATCTTTCAAAGGCCATCTTGCTTCACAATAATCTCCTGCAGCTTTTTGCCCTAAATCATAACAATACTCAGAAAAGATTTTTATATCCGTCGTACATGAATTTGGTTCAAAATCCAAGGCTCTCACTCTACTGCTTTTCAAAAAAGCTTCTTTTTGATTTTTAATAGCCGAAGGACTAGTCATAAACGTAGTCTTATCATAAAAGAAATATCTATACCCAGCATTAAAGCCATTACAATACATTCGAAATAAATAAGAATTTTCCAAATTTTCATTTTTCAAATGAACAAATGGGCTCTTTTTGGAAAAGATAAAAGAAGAAAGAATAGGAAACGGATAGCGCATAGTCATATTTTTCCATCTTCTCTTTAAAGAAGAAGTCTGGCTATAATACATCTTATTCAACTCTTCTAAAGTTTCCCAAATTTCTTTTGTCACTAAAACAGAAGGCTGGGAACAAAAACTATAGGTACATTTCTTGAGAAAATACCCATCAACATTAGGATACAAAGAAACATACCCAGTTGGTCTTTTGTGCCTTTTTGATAAATTCATAACTGAAGTTTCGCAAGTGAATAAATATCAACTTGCTTGTTTATAAATATACATAT